>JACCDP010877540.1_pt1 | contig 18466 bp, 21 predicted proteins | sample 7445841 | NCBI WGS metagenome assembly JACCDP01 (sample SAMN15323441, study PRJNA562643) | freshwater metagenome | isolation source: river surface water | place: USA:Blue River Watershed | collected 2017-08-17
CCCTGATAGCCGCTTCATCGTAAGCATTAGCAAGGTTTAATTGTTTGATGGCATTGTTAAGGTTTGTCTCGCTCAATTGAGCGCGACTACGTCCTAACTGGCCTTCAATCATTGCTTGCTGTGTACCAGTAGTTGCTCCACGGGAAGCGCTTGCTTGACGTAACCTTGCCCGTGAAGCCTCTTGAGCAGCCGCCTGTTGAGGTGTTAATTGTCCAGCCAAAGCCTGCTGACGCAATGCCTCGCCTTGAGCGCGTAATGGTGCGCCTAACGCCCTTAATTCATCAGCGCTTCTTTCTGCTTGTCTTTTTTGACGTATAGCATTTATTAGAGCAGGTAGGGTGGTTGCTCCAGTGCCAAGCATTTTTGCAACCGTAGGGTATTGACGGGCTAACTCACGCGCTTGTGCCGCCGTATCCTCTACCGCTTGCGCTGCGTTGCGTAAGTATCCTTGATCTACGCCTGCCATTTGCATTTGACGTTGGAACTGATCTGGTGCCATACCAGCCACATCTCTTGGCGTATATTCTGGTGCAAATCTACCGGGGCCAAAGCCAATATCCATTTCACCCTGTGGAGTAAATTGTGGCCCAAAGTATTCATCTGCTGGCCTAAAATCTGTTTGTCCGGGTGCTTGTCTAGCAGCATTTTGTGTGTAATAGGCTTCTGCTTCTGGCGTAATTCCACCGCTTGTACTGGTTACTGCTTGACCAGCATAAGGGTCAAACTCATCGCCATACAAGAAATCACCCTCTTCTTGAAACTCAGGCAAGCCAGTGTTCGGGTTTATATCTCCGGAGCCACCAGCATCCATGAGCATCTGAGCCTCTTCTGGCGTGATATGGGCAAGCACGGTATCCCGGCCTCGACCAAGTTGGCGTAACATCTCAGCGAGTTCACGGGCATTTCCAGAGCCACCCATCCCAACTAAACTTTTCATTCCGGGCATATTAGAATCCTAAAGCGCGTCTAAGGCGCAGTGAACGGCGGTTCCATACCGCACGTTGTTCATCTTCATCACCACCGAATATCGGCTCTTTTTCCCCAAGGATGCCTTCGCCTGCTTCGCCAGTGACACGGGTAGAGATTGCAGGTGTTTCACGGGCAGCAGTGGACGCTGGCGTTTCACCTGAAACTCTTAACTGGAGCGTAGACAGATCAGAGGGCTGACGTACAACCCCTTGCGTACCGGGAGTCGGATACATTTCCTCTTCAATCTGGCGCAAGATTTGGTCTTCAGGCTCTACGCCACGCTCAGTGACAGTTTCTTTCTCACGCGGCACGGTTAGTCCAGTACCACCACCCATACCTTCGGCAGCGGATACTTCAGGGCCACGCAGTCCTTCACCGCCATACTCGCCAGCAAAGATGTTTTCAAAATCAATTTCTTCGGGCAACTCTTCCAGTTCGCCTGTAACGCCTTGAGCGCCGCCCATCTCTTCTCTTGGCCTACGGGTAGTGCCAGCGGTAAGTCCATAGTCTTGTGGCCCAATACCCGGAGCGTCAGGAGCAAACAGTTGTTCACGCTCTGAGCCGCTTAAATCCTGTTCAATCGCGGTCATCATGCGATCAAACTGATCTTCCGGCATACCGACAATATCTTGTTCTGTCAGGTCTTGTTGGAATTTGCCGGGGCCAAAGCCAATATCAATCTCGTCTGTCGTGAGTTTCTTTAACTCACGGTTGAGTTCACCAAGCAGTGCGCCAGTAACAGCGGCTTCTGTATCGCCCGTAGTGGCACCACCTGCTGCTGCCCCAACAACTCTACCAATCGTTTCTGCGGTAGCGGGTTTTAAACCCTGTTCTACCCCAAACTCCTTGGCCTCAGCGCCTACTCCGCTTGCTATGCCGCTACTAAGGGCAGACTGACCAATATCGCCACCCGTAATGGCTGCGGCTGTAGCGCCACCTGCGGCACCACCTACTACGTTAGCCAGTGAGTTTTGAAGTCCTGAAGCAGAAGCCGTGGACGCTGCGGAACCAGCAACTCTTGGTGCAACGTAAGCAGCCAGAGCCGCCTTACCAATGTCTTCAATGTCCCCACCTTGGCTTGCAGTGATCGCTGCGGCTGTAATTGGTTGGGTTACGGCAGCAATTGTTGCTGCTGAGGCTCCCATAGCAGTACCAATGGCTGAGATTGCATAGGGTGCAGCAATAGCAATGACTAGGATTTCTGGGTTTTCGGCAACAGCCTTCGCTACGGTTTCAACGGTATCTACTACGTCTTCAACCGCGTCACCTACCGCCTCTGCCACATCTTCAACAACATCTACAACCGCTTCAACTATTGCGCTCATTATTTACCCCCTCTTACTGGCCCCGTCTTAACGGTCACATAGAAACTTCCGTTGCCAGTTTCTTGTACTTTGTATCCCATGCCTTCGATTGGGGGGTTATTGGAAATAAACCGGAAAATGTTTAGCAGTGACGGATCATTGAATTCAGTAGCCATCGTGTCAAAACCCATCTTGTGACAGGCTTTGATAAACTCCACGCTGTTTGCAAGGAAGTTTTTAGCGGTATCGCCGTTTAATGCGCGAAAGAATCCAACTCCACGGTCTGCCTTGTGGATGATGAATAGAGTATTGCCTTGCCGAATGAACAATGTATTCGGCATCTGGAGTTCTGCGTTTATCATAGCGATATAACGCTGAGTCTCCATTGGCTCTGGAGATGACCAGTTTACAATGTCAAGGATTTCCTCGACACTTAATTCTTGTTGCTGGCTATCAACTAATCGTGCCATCATGCCCCCATAGGCTCAAACACGGCGGCAGAGTAGATATTGCCCATGCCAGCCGCCAAACTTAATACTAGCCCCTTGGGTGCCTCTACAGGCTTTGACAGGTAAACGTAGTCATCCTCTGTACGATTGGGTATTTCAGGCACAAACCCATTCCTCATATTTTCTAACAATAATAGGGTTTCTAGCAAGCCCGAAGCGCCCATAGTATGCCCTATTTTTGGCTTGTAACTGGTAGCGACAAAATGGGTGTTTAGGTCTTTCAAGGCGTTCCTTTCGGCCTCATTGTTGGACTTAGTACCCGTTCCATGACTCTTTACCACGCTTATAGCCTCCGGGTCTAGCCCCTGATCCACACACCCATTGATCGCACGGATGAATCCCTGACCGCTAGGGTTCTGTCCTATAGCATTGGTGCTTTTTTCTGAAGCATTGGAACTATGACGCAGTGCAGCAATTGTGTTTTCTTGGGGAGTAGCCTCAAAAATTGCCAAAACAGCGCCCTGCGCGACATGAAAACCGTAGTTTTGGCTGTCAAAAGCGCTTGGTAACACCCCTTTTTCTTCCTCTTCTGGGGTCAAAATAGCCTTTGCCTCCCCAAAAAACTCCAAGACAGAGTTGGAAACAGCATCTTCGACACTTAAAACGACTACCCGATCAAATTTTTCATACAACATCAGGTTTCTTACGTCCGTCATCACCTTCAGGCTAGACGCGCAGGCAGAAGCGTCAGTTTGGATGAGATCATGCACCCCCATCATCTGCGCCAGCCTGCCTGCATACACTTGTGTAAGCGTAAACGGTAGAAACTTGTACACGTAAGACAACTGGGTATCCTTGATCTTGCGAGGATTGATTCCGGCAAAGTGTTGGTTACCACCTGCCAAGATGAACGCCTGCTTAGACTCAGGGTTTTCCCTAATATGTGAAATTATTTGGGGGGTGCAGACCATTTCGACTAGGCGGTGTGGCGCGTAGACCAATCCGGTGTCTTTTTTGGCGTATGTAGAGGGGAAAAAATGTACCTTTTGGGGGAAAATTAGGTCATCCATGAGCGTAGTTTGCTCAGTACAGGCCGTATTCCAGTAATTAAGGTAGATCATTTGATCGATTCAATAGCCGCTTCTACGCTTTGCGGCTCCTTGGTCTTATGCTGGTCAATAAATGCCTTCAATTGGGTGCAATTTGTGACCTGCATGGTCTTGCCAACCTCTTCTGGCACCCCGTATATGTCGCACATATACAAGCCCACCATGAGCATATCTAGGCTGTCAAAGCCTAGTTCGTTAAACGGTGAATCCCAATCGGGTTTTTCAAGTGAGTCTTGGTGCATAGGCTTGGCTATCTTGCCTACCTCATGCACCAGCGCTAGGAAATCCATATTTAGCCCCTTATGTAACGCCTAATGCTTTAGCAATCTGTTCATGGATCAGCAGATGGCTGTTGATCCAATCATAGAAAGAATCCTCTTGGTTCCAATCCGTGTCAAGTAAATTGAATGGGTTGTCCAAGTCTAATATGGTAGCAAAAGCCTGATGCTCAATCTGGTGGATTGCCAGCCAATCGTCCAAGTCCTCTACGTCAGCGTCTATCAGGGGATAGCGCGGAACCGTAAATCCAAGGTCAATTAGGCGCTCGGCAAAGGATTGGTGCTGGATACCGTTTTCAAACAGAAACTCTTTTAGCCCATCTGGATCGCCAAAGCGTACTTGGGCCAGACTCTCAAAGTTCACAGTTTGGACACCAGCCCAATTAACAGGTTAATTACCCACCCCATAGCGGCAATAATTGTTGCAGTTGCACCAATGCCAATAACCTCAATGCGCTTTAGCCGTGCATTGATCCCACGGTATCTTTCGGCACAAATGATCTCATGGGCCGATAGTTTGGTTTCTACAATGTCTGTATGGGTAGGCATATTAAAGGTCACGGCAGGGTTGCTATGAAGGCTTTAACGGCCTTAGCGGTCATTTTGACACCGTCAGCGTCTTGTAGTTCTGCGCCAGCCGTGACTGCCTTCTTAAACTCTGCGTAGTCTGTGTTGGCGGGGTCGAGTGGTATTCCAGCATTATCAGACAAACGACAAACTCCAATCAACACATCTTTAACAAATGTTTGTTTATACATTTATAACTCCGCAGAAATAAATATGTCACCGCCACTAAAATTTATGTTGTAAATTCTGTCATCAGTTAACCCAGAAAAACCACTTACTGCTGCGGTCAGATTTGTTGAATTTGTAAAAGTTTCTGGAGTTACTGACCCACCTGACGCAATCACCCTAGCGCCACCGCTATAAGCAATGCCATCTCCTGAGTTGCTTACTGTTGGGCTTGCACGGAGATAAGTATTTAAAGGAATGCCAATTCTTACTGTAGTAGTACCGTTTGTTCTTCCAGCATAAGTAGCATATTGACCCGCTCTTTGAAAATACCTTTGGCATAGCAATATTTCAGTACCATAGGGTCTGCGCTCAAACGGTGTAGCAACAGAGCCTACTTCGAGTTGAACGCCTGTGATGTAGAAGGTTGCTCCGTTGGTTCCAACTACGCTTGTTGCACCTGTTGCGGAGAAATAAGCATTACTTGACCAAGAACCAGCAGTACCACTAGATGTAGAGCCAACCCCTAATCCAAAAATAACAATTATTGATTTGCCGTTTGTTGAATCCCAAGTTCCTGATGTATCACCAGTAATAGTTACTGACTTTTGTTCCCATGTGTTTGCAGAACTAATTGTGTAGGTAAATGGATATGCCCTAGTTGAATCTCCATTATTTAATGCACCGCCAAATGTTCCTGTTAGCGAACTACGCACCCAAAAAGATACAGTTACAGTAGATGCACCAGCCGCACCAAAACCTAAATCAGCACAGTTATATCCTTCTATTTTTTGGCAAACAAAATAATAATCACCAGCACCTAAAGAAGTTGTGGCTAAAGAAGTTACGCCGAGATAATTTTTAAATCCTGCTGGAGGAGTTACAGCACCAGCATTTTGTTGGACGCTGTATTTACTTGTCACAGAAGCAAAGGCTACCCATCTATCAAGAGTGTATGGTTGTGTTGTGTTAATAGTTAAACTAGCACCAGCGTTTCTTTGGTCTATAACCATTGCCCCGTTAATTAGGCGATTTCGGAACCCTTGCAGACTATCCGCAGTAGGGGTCATGCTATTTATCGTAGCGGTATTGCCACCACTAGCGTCTATGATCGCATTTGCTTTTACGGTACTCATGCTTGTCCTTTCAACGCTGCAATCTCAGCCGCCTGTGCGTCTACTTTGGCTGAGAGTTCTTGAATAGCCTTAATTAAAGGTGTAACAAACATTTCACGGCTAATGGCTTGAAGACCATCAGAACCTACATCCCAACCTGCAAATGTCGTAACCCCTTCAGCGTCCAATGCTGCTTTAACTTCTTGCGCCAACATTCCGTGCATAGTAACGCCTGTGGTTCGTTTGTTTTCCTCGGCGTAATACGGATTGTCTTGGTCTAGTTCGTTACTTGCTTTCCATTCATATTTTACTGGTCGCAAACGATTAACAAAGGACAAACCAAGAGTGTCATCTTGAATGTTCTTTTTAAGCCTTTCGTCAGAGGTTTGTGTCCAAGTAGCATTAACTGTGTATAAGTTATAAATCTTACCTCCGGCTGAACCAATTGTTACGCTGGAATTTTGTTGCCCTGTCATTTGACTGCCAATAACTATTTGATCTGCGCCAGTTGCCCCGCTTGTATCAACATCGTAACCAATACATACATTTTTATCGCCAGTTGTAATTCCATTACCGGCTTGATAACCTAATGCTGTATTAAGACCACCTGTGGAACTATATAAAGCCTGATAACCTATTGCGGTGTTGTTTGAGGATGTGGTGTTGGTGTACAGAGAAAGTCTTCCAACAGCAGTATTAAATGTGCCAGTAGTATTTAGGTTTAGCGAATACGCTCCAAGTGCGGTGTTGCTTTGTCCGGTACTGTTTTCAAGAGCGCCAGCACCAACTGCTGTTGAGTCACCTGCGGTAGTATTTTTTGTAAGCGCAAGAGCGCCTAGTGCTGTGTTATAAGCGCCAGATGTATTGTCATTACCGGAATCAAACCCGATAAAAGTATTATAAGTACCTGTATTAACAGGGCCAGCCCCAGAACCAAAAGCAGTTTCAAATGGAGATGCTGAATCTGTTACGCCTGTTCCAGCAATCGTGGAAGCAGAGGTCAGGATAGTGCCAGTATTGTCAGGCAAAGTTAAAGTACGGTTAGTGTTGCTATTAGGCGCAGCGATAGTAAACTCGCCTGTGCCACTAGCGTTACCTTGGATTTTTACTAGACTCATTTCGTTACCTCGATCCAATTAGTTGTAGCCTCGTCCCATTGATAACGCTTACCGTCTGTTGGGTAGGCAACAGGAGCATCCCATAGGCAAGTATCCTCATTCAGAATCCACGATGCATAAGGCTTTGGCGGTATGAACGCATCACGTACATGGTCATATGTATAACCGATTCCTGCGTAGTTCTTACGCAGCGGCCTACCTTCTGGGTGTTGACCGCCACGGGTGTTGTAAGAAGTCTGTACCCATGAAGATGCGTCTGACAAAGTGTTAATAAAATCTTGTTCAGCAACAATAACCTGTTCAACAAGGCCCTGTGCATTAACTCTTGCAAAATGACTCATGCTGTATACGTCCCTGAAGTTGTAAATGTATGAATAGTGTAGCCGCCAGAGGATGTAACTGTGCCGCCTGTGCCGCGTTGAGCGCCAAGGTAACGAAGAATTACGATACCTGATCCGCCTGTGCCGCCGTTTGCTCCGCTGCTTTGGTAGCCACCTCCCCCTCCTCCTCCTCCGGTATTTGCTGTTCCGCTTCCGCCTGTTGTGTCATTTCCTGTTCCATTTCCACCACCACCGGAACCGCCAGAGCCAACGGTTCCGCCTTGATAAGTCGCACCACCTCCGCCACCAGCATAAGTGACACTAGAACCTGAGATAGAGGATGCGGTTCCAGCACCACCATTTCCAGCAACAGTAGACGTTCCGTTTCCACCCACGGCAGATGCGCCGCCACCGCCTCCAGCGCCATAATTGGATGGGTTTGGACTTCCTGTGCCACCATTACTTCCCTGAGATGGTGATGTAGATGGAGTATTTCCTGAGCCAACCGTACCTCCATCAACAGAACCACCTCCAGAACCACCATTTGAACCAAGACCGTTTCCTGCAACACCTCCATAGCCACCACCGGCAGAAGTAATAGAAGAAAATACTGAATTTGAACCGTTTGTTCCTACTGATCCACCTCCAGTTCCACCCGAACCCCCACCGCCAACGGTAACGGTGTACGAAGTAGCAGGAGTTACAGAAAATCCCGTATTCGTGCGGTATCCTCCCGCACCGCCACCAGCGCCTCGTCTACCACCCCCGCCTCCACCGCCAGCAACAACCAAGTATTCAACGGTATATGGAAGTGGGCTTGTGTCTATACTTACCCAATCAGTACCACTATATAATTCATACTTTGATTCTGTTGTGTTATAACGAATCATTCCCACAGCCGGAGAAGAGGGTCTTTGAGCCGTGGTACCAACAGCAACCCCAAAAGCACCTGTTACGTTAGGTTGCGTAATGCCACTTGTGCCATCTAATACGATTGCCATGTTATCTCCTTAAACCACAGTCCAAACGCTGCCGCTAGAAACGGTTACGTTTGCACCACTATTAACAGTGATCGGGCCTGCCGACATTGCGTTATACCCTGATCCAATTGTGTAACTTGTAGCCACGTTTGCCTTATTTACGATCAGACCATTATCTGCCGCAATGACCTGAGAAGTAAGTTGTCCCGTACTTGGCTGGTAAACAATGCTTGCATTACTGGTAAATATGTTAGAAACCGTACCTGATACTACGTTGGCAAGTAGCGGGTAAATGTTAGCGGCTGTCGCTGTATCGTTGGATACCGTGATCGAGCCACCACCGCCAGCAGACCAAGCCAAGGTGCCTGAACCATTGGTAGACAATACCTCTCCATTGGCTCCATCTGCGGCTGGCAGAGTCCATGTTACGTTTGAAGGTATAGAGGCTGCTGCTTTGAACGCTACATAGTTTGTGCCGTTATCCGTGTCTTCATAGAGTTTAATATCAGCGCCAGAAGCGGACGTACCGCTAATGTCTACTGAACCCACAAATATTGGAGCGCCAGCGTCACTAAGGGTAGCGTTGGAGTTTTGCAGTAACTTACCAGTAGTCAGATCAAACCTAGCAAAGGCGTTATCTGTCGAACTTGCAGGGCCAACTACGTCACCCGTACCACCACCACCCCCGGCAGACCATGACAACGTACCACTACCGTTTGTGGTTAAAACTTCACCACTTGCACCATCTGTTGCTGGAAGCGTCCATGTGACGTTGGTTGCAACCGTTGCCGGGCCTTGGAAAGCCACCCAGTTTGATGAGTCTGCATCGGCAAACCGTACATCGCCCTGTGCGTTTAGGGTAATGTCTGAAACCGTTATCGTGCCGCCAGTGATCTGCGCGTTGGCAGTCTGTAGATTGCCGACATTGGCAGTGGTTAGATTTGCTTGAGTAGCCGTTACATTCGTAAATGTTGCATTGCCACTAGAAATGGTGACAGATGCTAGGCTGATATTATTGGCTGAACCACCTGTGGCCTGTAGGCTGGCTGTCTGAACGGTACCAATATTGGCTGTCGTTAGATTGGCCTGTGTAGCCGTGACGTTGGTAAGGGTAGCATTACCCGAACTAATGTTTGCCCCGGCTATGTTAGCGGCTGTAATGCCTGTAAAAGTACCGCTTGTAACGGTTACATTGGTAAGCGTAATGTTGCTCAGGGTCTCAACGTCAACGGTTACGTTATCTAACGTAATATTGCTGATCGTTCCGCCGGTAATTTGAGCGTTAGCGGTTTGTAATGTCCCTACATTAGCCGTAGTTAGGTTGGCTTGCGTGGCAGTGACATTGGTTAATGTTGCATTGCCAGATGAAATGTTAGCACCAGCAATATTTGCCGCAGTGATCCCTGTCAATGTACCGCCAGTAATAACCACGTTACCAGACTGAAGGTTGGTGACGTTGGCTGTGCTTAGGTTAGCCTGAGTTGCGGTTACGTTAGTGAGCGTAGCATTGCCAGAACTGATATTAGCGCCAGCAATATTGGCTGCTGTGATTCCGGTAAACGTGCCGCTGGTAACTGTGACGTTAGTAAGGGTGATGTTACTTAGGGTTTCTACGTCCACCGTCACGTTATCGAGGGTGACGTTTGCTATGACCCCGCCAGTAATCGACACGTTATTAGCGTCTTGCGTGGCTATAGTGCCTAGACCAAGGTTAGTCCTAGCGCCAGAAGCAGTAGATGCACCGGTACCACCATCGGCAATGGCTAGATCAGTGATGCCAGTAATAGATCCGCCAGTGATTGTGACGTTGCCGCTTTGCATATTGGCAACATTTGCCGTTGTGACGTTGGCTTGCGTTGCGGTTATGTTGGTTAAAGTCGCGTTTCCGCTAGTAATGGTTGCGTTAGAAATGGTTACGTTGTCAAAAGTCTCGGTTTGAACCGTGACGTTATCTAACGTGACGTTACTGATCGTGCCACCAGTAATGGTTACGTTGCTTGACTTTAGGTTTGCCAGTATTTCTGAGCCACTGTTGATACCATTGATTGCGTTAGAAAGCGTAGAAAAGTCGCTATCCAAATACGCTAACGGAATCGCTGCAGTGGCGTTGGCAAACGTGTGTGGTATCGTTACCGGAAGTGCCATTTAGAACCTCGCTCTTAATTCGTGTTCAAGTTGGAAGCCGTTCATAGTGAATGGCGCACTTGAACCTGTTAGGGTCAATCCAAGATATTTACCGTACATTTTCGCATCAGAACGGTATAAATAATAGTTATTCGCCCCTAAAACTGTATTAGAAATCCAGCCAATAGCAACCGATGATCCGCTGCTGTTGATCCACGGAATGTTAGTTCCTACGTTATTAAACCAAGCAATAGAGTTACTAAATGTAATTGCCGGAGACTGCTGATTTTCTGAATCGATGTAGCAAGAAAATCCAGCATAACCAGATGTAAGGGTTGCCTCAACACCGACCTTCAAGGCTTGCTTGTCCCTAATTGGATCGCCCATAGGCCAGAGGGCTGTAATTACTTCCCAGTCTATTCCGCTAACACTATCGTTATAAAACCTGATTAAATTTTGACCAGTAGTGCCATACATATTGATGTTGCCAGAAATGACAGCAGAGGCAGTCCTAGTAATGGTGCTTCCTTGGCTTGTAAAAAACCATTTACGGTCAAAAAATATGGCCTGAATCTCTCGCGGCGTAACTACGTTGTTTACTGTTTCGTTATATGTAAACGTCCAGCAGGCACACAGGATGTTGTTGAGAAGAACCTGACCGCCCGTTATAGGTTGAGTAAAATCGATCTCTGGGAATATTCCGTCTATGTCATCGCTGATCTTTGACGTTGTAGCGCCGACCAAGGCGTAAATACCGTATCGGTTCATAAACAGCATGGATCGGAAATACGGGAAAATGGCGTATTTGAACCCAGATCCTATTGAGGCCGATACGTTAGTGTTGGTGAAAACAGTTTCTCCAGTGGTGCTATTAACCCGCACATCAGAAAAGACGTTAATCGAGTCTTCGCCGTAAATGTAGAGAAAGTTATTAGCAGCAATAATTGCCGCTATGTCTGTTCTTAGCGTTGAATCGGTAAGCGTAATGAATCCGCTAGATACCGATACAAAGTCATTGTAGGTGTCAGCAGCAGAGTAGTACACCGTGCGACCATCAGCAATCCAAGTACGACCACTGAAAGTAGCAATACCAGTACCATTTTGACTAAAAAGGTTACAAGTAACATTGGCACCTGTACCCGTTGCATCAGTGATCGTGACCGTAGGTGCAGATGTGTACCCTGTGCCTGCTTCTGTAATAACGATTTGAGAAACTGCATTTCCAACTAACACCACCTCTCCGGTAGCCGTTACTCCTCCGGTTTGTCCGGGCGCTCCAAAAGTTACAGTAGGAGCAGAATAATTGCTACCACCATTGTTGATAGTGACGCTGCCAATAGAACCAATACTGACAAGATTTGTGCCATCCCAAGTTTTATACCCTTTTGCCGGATCAATAATAAGTATCCGGTCATTTTTCCACTGCACAATTTGAACATCGGCATTGGAAAATGTATTTGCTGGTGCTAAATTTGCTTGTGTAGAAGTAGCAACATTGACGTATTGGGCGCTTCCGTTTTGCTGGAAGGCAAACATATACTCAGTATTGTTGATATTGGCAGATGCCATATACGTAACCGTATTGGCAAAAGCCACGTTAGCCACGGTTTGTGGCGCATTAACAATCCTAATGTTGCCGTAACCAATTGGCTGAGTGTTTTCAAGCCAAGTAAACTCACCCTCACCGATAGCGGTGCGGTTGTTTTTGATATTTACGCCCTTAAAATCCTTACTTACAAAGTATGATTTTTTTTGTTCTACCGCAGCCATTTAGTACCCCGACTGATAAACAGACGGTAGGCGGCGAGTGAAGGTGCTATTTAGCGCACCGAGGATTTGCTTCGTGTATTCTTGCTTGAAGAGTTCCGATTCACCGTAACTTTGCTCTTGGTACTTGGCTTTGCTCGCCGCGTAGTATGCGACCGCTTCGTAGTACGGGCTTGGGATGTCTGTGTCCGCTTGCCCACCAGTGACAAGAGGGCTTGGAAGAACGACTGTATCCAGTTCGATTTCATACGCTTGATCCGGTTTTGGCCCTATGTAAATTGTTTTGGCACCATAAATGGAAAAGCCTATCGGCCTACCATTGTAGTTTTGCCAAAAGCGTAATTGGGCGTTAAAGTCCGTCCAAGCCATGTAGTACATAGGCCAGCGACTATCGCCCCAGTAAAGGTTGATATTAAGAATATCAATTGTGTTATTGCCTTGCGTCAGGTCAGCGTAGTCGATGGTTTCATCGCCTACAGTCAACGTGTACGTTTGCAACACTCTACGACACCCGGAGTCTTGCACCGTGTGTCCTCTGGCATCGTTAATGTAATCTGTTAGTTCTTGATCTGTCCAGAAATTACCATTAACGTCATGCAGCAATCGCCGCGTTTCGGTGATGTATTCGTTTAAAGTAGGCATTTTTTACCATTACTGTAACTGGACTTTTGCCACACCTTTGCTTTCGGGTTTTGCAACCTTTGGCATTGGTGCGGCTACTCGTTCCACCACCGGGGCTGACAAGTGGACTTTATTTGCAGGCTCAGATGAAAACGAAATAGTCTGCATACGCTCTAAAGCGCGAGGCAGATCAGTATTCATTTTCATCCAACCAAGCCTTACAAAATATGGCTCTTTATTATCATCGCCGTATCCAAGAATGTGCTTTGCAGCCTCTAAAGACAGTTCCACTTCTTTGCCGTTTTGAAACGTGTATTCCACATTTTCAAAGCGACCAACAAACGGAAGACCTTTATTGGTTACAAAGACACTCTTGCTCATAGCGTGACAATATCTCCATAGATCGCTACGTCACAGGTAACACCTGTGGCAGCAGTGTTTACGTTGAAATATAAAGCAGGTGCAGTAAACACATTGGCGTTTGCAGCAGCAGATAAAGTCAGGTTCACATACGATGAGGTGCTAGAAGCGCCGGTCAAAGTTTGTGTTGCTGCTACATCAGTACCGCTTGCTGCCGTTGAGGTATGAACCCCAACGCCAGCACCGGTTGCTGCGTTACTAAAGTTACTTAGCGTAACTTGACGCACAATGTACTTATTGCCGTCCTGCACGGAAACTACAGTGTCTCCAGCAGTGCCGATAGATTGGCCTTGCAAGAAACCAAGGCGCTTGTACCCAAAACCATCTGGGTATTCACGGCCTACGGCATTTGCGTCCATAATGTCTCCTTAGTTACCGAAGGTGTCGGGAGCAGCAACTTCACTACCAACAACAACATACGTAGAAGTTGCCAATTGGTTGCCCAAGTTGGTAATCCGGACGTTTGTGCCATCTGCAATCATAAATCCGCCAGTGTTATTCGCTAACACGTTAGCAAAACCTGTACCGGCAGATGAGTTGTTCACCTGCACAGCCACGTTTGCAACTGGATAGAAAATGTAAGAACCGGCGGCTAATACGGAAGACGCACCTGAAGTCAGACCCGTTGAGCCTGCAACAAAGTACGCAGCCGTGCTGTTTGCATTAGCGCTTGCTAAGATAATTTTATTAAGTGCGAGTGAAGGCATGGTTATTTCTCCTTTACAGTGTCAGAGAGTTGTAGCCAGTAACCTTCGTCATCGACTTAGGCTTGGTGCTTACCATTTCGGCAATCATCAAGACAGCGCCAACATAACCGATTTGGAAGTTTGGCAGAGTCGATTCAAAGCCAGTGAACGCAAACGATGCCTGCTCATGGATGTACATGGACAGATAGTTCGTGTTCAATAGGTACAGAGTACCTTCTGGGCAGTACGGATCAGGATAGATAGGAACGCCAGCAACCATCAGGGCGCGGAAAGCAGCCTGTGGGCCATTGGCATCAGCATCAAACCCGGAACCCGGAGTAATCATGTACTGCTCTTGGCCTACGTAGTCCTGAGCCAGCAATGTCCAAGTACCAAAACCGCAGACACCGAATGTCGGCACTTCTGCGCAGTTCTTGACGGTACCAGAGATGTATTGGAGTACGTTCTGACGAGTCGGGTTAACCGATCCAGCAGCGTATTCCTTGGAAGCCCACCATGAGTATGCGCTACGGCTGATGTTGCCGTATGTACCCGATGAGTCAACAGCGATGGGCAGGCCCGTAAACTGCTGAGTATCCGAGGTGTTGTTGTACAGCGAGGTAGCCATAGCATCCATCATCACGTTGGTCGCGTCATTCATGCGAGCCTCGATGAGCGGGATGATTGCGTAGTCTTGCTGCACTGCACCTTCCATACCAAGGAACGGTACAGGAGACACTAGCAACTTGAGGTTAAACTCAGCGTTGTACGCGCCTTGCTGAACGCTAGGCTGTGCAAAGGAACCGGAATAATCCGACCACTGAGCGTTAACAAACTGTGAACCCTGAACGGGCACCGTCACCGATGACACACCGCCAGAAGCGGTTTGACTATTGGCGATCAATGCAGCCATGAGGGGCGTAGAGTTGTAAATCTGTACGACCATCTTGGGAATAAACGCACGGCGCGTTACATAAGTAAGTTCCGTGTATTGTTGACTCCCAGAGGCCGGTATAATTCCTCCGCCAATAGGCATTTTTAATCTCCTAGAAAAAAGCCCCTAAACCAATAAAATCAAAAGCCAATAGGCTTCGGATTTTTCCTAAATTCACTTAATGCTGCATGAGCCGCGTCACGGGCCGCACCAACAGGGTTCTTCATAAAGTCCTTGGTATTAAACTTGGACATTACAGGCTGAGGAAACTGTGATGGTGTTGGCGCTGCCGCTTGCTTCATCCACGAATGGTATTCAGCAGCGGTTTCGTGATTTGCAATTCCTTTTTCAACCATGATCTTCTCTACGTCCTTAATATCTTCCTCAGACTGAACAAGACCCTTCTTGATTAGGGTATCGCGGCGTTTCATTAACTCTTCCCGCGCTTCCTTAGCCCGTAGTTTGTCTTCAAGAGACTTAACACGGTCTTCGGCTTGCTGGAGGACAGAGTTAGTACGCTCTTCAATCTCAATCTCAGGGATTGGAACATCCGGGCGTACCTGCTTTGTAAGTTGAAGAAATGATCTGCGCGTCTTTGGATCTTCAGCCAAAGTCTTTGCAAGCATTGCCAACTCTTGTTGTGCTTCTACGGATAGATTCTCTAATGACATTTTGTTAGCCCCTTTCTGTCAATTAGATGACTTTTTTTCCGTCACCGGGTTTGCCAAGAGTCATTTTGTTCTTGGGGCCGATTTTGTTCGGTGCGGTTAAGCCGCCAAACTCTGCAAAGCGCGGAGTGTTGACGATTTGACCGTTCTGTTGGGTGTTATCAGTGGGTCGGCGTGGAGCCAAATTTCCACGGGGTTTGAAGAGTTCCATTTACTTCTCCTTAAATGGGTAATGGAGGTTGTTGAGTTCCGGGTGCTGGTGCTGCTGCAACTGCTCTTGCTTCAGGCGTTGCACCACCGGCCTGCGGCAAGGTTTGAATCAAATTCATTATTTCTGCTGGCATGAGTTGACGGGTGTCAGACTCACGCTCTCCGAACTTAGCGGTAATCTTTCCAACAACGTCCTGAAGTGCCATACCCTCTTCAGACTGGAGACCAAAGGTTTGCAATGCGTTTTGGATCATATCCAGCGCCATCATTACGTTCAAACGTGCTTGCTCCATGTTGCCCGACTGCGGTTCAGGCGTAGTCATCGGGGAGGGCATGGGTGCAGTTTGGCTAGCCTGCTCGTTAGGAGGCGGCGTTGGTTGAGGTTGCTCAGACTTGAGCATATCCAGCATTTCTTTACTTGAAACAGCCATGAGTGATCCTGTTCCTATGATGTGCGGATTTTCAATTGAGACAAACTATAGTGTCAACCAAAAAAAAGGGCGTGACCGCATTTTCGCCACTTATGATTTCCTCATGTAACGAGTACCGTATGAAGTTTTGGGGAAGTTTCCACGTTGTGCTTGACGTGTATAGGAGATTTTCCCCATGCCGCGCTCAGTGTCCTTGATGGACGTTTCGGTAGCGCGGGGTTGATCTCCGCTACGTAGATTTCCTTCTGGTTGGTTAGGCAGGGCCGCCATCTATCTCTCCCGGTTGAGGTGCGATTGGCTCTTGGCCTTGAGGAATCTCAGGGCTTTGAGGCGTTTGTACAGTTTGAGTCTGTTTTTTCAGGTCTTCAAGCAGTTGTTGCTTCATCGGAGGATCGATCATCTCGATCAAGCGCTCTTTGCTGATTGTTCCAGCCTGATAAAGACTGAAAGCCATCTCGCGCTGGTCTTCCATGAAGATAGGACTGTTGCTGTGAGCGTCAACTTTTACCGTGAAGTCATCGGTAAACTGTTTTGCTATAAACTTATTACCCTTTTCATCGATGTAAACGGTATCATCATATACCATCATCATCTTCAAATAGAGGGTAGCCAGTTTCTCCAAGGCGCTTTCAATGACCAAAGCACGCTTTTTAGCCCGTGAAGAGCCGAGTCTAGCCAGTTGGGAGGCGTGTCCGGCACTACGAACACCACTTTCACCCCGGCCTTGTAGAACGGAAACGATACCTGAAGCCTCCGCAAACATGGCATCAATCTCAGCAATCTCACGGAATATGTCATTTGGAATGTCTGGAGCAAACTGTTCTACTTTGCCATTGGGCATATCGTTAGCCAATAGGCCACCGGCACGGCGTAAGGCAAAGGTTTTCTCATCTAAAAGACCGCCGAACCCCTGTAATACGGTGGGTGGGTCTACTTGCTTGTCCAACAATTGCATGATCTGGGTAGTGCGCTTATTTCTCATGTCTTGCAAAAAGATTAAGCGCTGTACTTCAGACTGCCCCCAGTAGTAATCGTATTGCGGGTTAGGAGAAATCTGAACAAAAGGTACTTCGCCTTCCAAAAACATCATCTTGGCAGGGCGATCAAAGATCACTACGCTTGGGTCAGCAATCGTAACGCATAGGTAGTCATCAATCTCATCATCGTAAATCCAAAGTTCGTGCATCATCACCGTGTCTTCGGCAATCATGGGAACGTAACGGTTTACGCCAGTGAGGTTTAAGTTAATGTTTCCGTAAATCGTAGGATTGGTTGCAGACGTAATCACACGATCCATACCGGAAGCATTGTCAGACGTTTCTTGCTGAGAGAAGGTGATGCGGCGCACCAATTCATCACGCTTGGGATGCGACCAAAGCCTTGAGAACAATTCGCTCTTGGTCATGTAGTAGCGCTGGATCATGGCTTCTTGCCGATCCGTATACGGCACATCTTCGCGCAACACGCCAATGGCAGCAGGTTCCACCATGTACGGATGGATGCCGTTGCGCCAAACTGGTTTTACAAAGGTAGTGTTGTAGCAAAATGACCAGTTAAGCGCTTGACCAAAGACCTGATCTGCGTTGCTATTTAACCAATAATCGTAGAGCGCCTTGGTTAAAACAGGCACCATGCGTTGATACTCTTCAGACTCACTTGCTCCAATGTTGATTGAAAAGCGTGTAGAATCTGCTGCATACATAAACGCAGATAGTTGATCTATGTGCGGAAATATTTTGTTATATTGCGCTGGCGCTTCTTCTGGCCCTGCACCAAACAGGTAGTAGGATCGCAAGCCTTCTGCTTCCGTGCGTCTGGACTCCATAGACACCATGCACTTTTGCATAATGTCCATGTAGAACATCTCGCGTTCTAATGGGTCGGTAGGTATTCTCATTTTTCAACTTTTAAGTTTTGATGGTCGGCAATGTAACTGCCAATACGCGGCCCCGTAAGTTTTGATGATTCTTTGACTGCACCAATGCCGGATACGTTTTCGCCTCCGACAGAGCGCAAGTTAAATCCGCCAAGGTCACCCGGAGAACCCCATCGTGGGGCAAATGGATTGTCAGGCTTTGCAAACCGTGGCGGTTGCGCCTCACCATGTTTGACAGACTTCACATCGCTCATCTTAAAGTCCAGTGCAAGTTGTTTCAGGGTCTTGTCGCTACCCTTGGTACGATCACTTGTCATACCTACAGGCTGCAAGAAAACCACTTGTACATCGGTAC
>JACCDP011101852.1_pt1 | contig 18461 bp, 23 predicted proteins | sample 7445841 | NCBI WGS metagenome assembly JACCDP01 (sample SAMN15323441, study PRJNA562643) | freshwater metagenome | isolation source: river surface water | place: USA:Blue River Watershed | collected 2017-08-17
CCACCCTATGTATATATTATACCACGGGCTTATCCATAAAAGGCTCAATTTCGACTTCTATGTACTCGTGATCGCTGGGCACCTTTTCTATGATAGTGCGGTATATGTATCTGTCGTCTTTTAGCACCCCGCATTTTACTAGAATATCTTGTAGTGGCTTTACGGGGTTATCATTGTCTGCTACCTTATGATTTTTCATATAAAAGCGGTACGTAGCCTGTAACTTACCCTCTGGTGCACGCTGTACGCCCCGTAGAAGCAAGGCTACGTCATTTTCGTACCTTTTATAGTCTGGCGTCTTAAAACGTCGCCCTTGCCAAGCGTCGTTCACGCTAAGAGCTTTTATATCTAGTTTAAACTCCATAAAATAAGTCCGCTTCTAGTCCACGGCGTTTTACCAAAGCGGGAAGTACTTTACCTTTTGCGTGTACGTATTGTAGCCAGTCTTCACGTTTTGCAGTGCCAGCATTTATTTTCTTGCCTAGTCCGACCATAGAGCCGAGATTAAAGCAAAAACTAACGCAAGCGTCGTACTGATCCTGTGTAAGCTCCACGGTAATATCTTTTCGTACTCGTGGCTCGTATGTTTTAGCAAGGCTTCTTAAAAGCATAGCTTCTGCTTGTGCCTTTGTTATCGCTGGTGTGTCACGTGTTACACGTGTACCGTCTGGCATATAAGTATTACCATAGCCGATAGTCCATACGCCGACTTGATCTAAGTACGGCTCTAAAATAGCAGTCTTAGTATTACCGTCGCCCAGTCCCTCAAACTTCTTAATAAGAGCAAGCCCACGACTAGATAGCGTTAGAAGCTTTTTTTTTTACTATAAAGCTCGTTTAATTTAGCTCTAGTAAGTTTACCGACGTATCCAGTGGTAGGTATCCCGTGCCGTGCTTGAAAGCGTTTAACGCTTGCGAGCGTAACTTTACCGAAATATCCCGTGTCTAAGTAGTCCCCGTAAAATTGACCGTAAAAGTCCTTAGTATCTAAAAGTGCTTTTTGCAAAGCGGTAACGTCGGCATTACGCATACCTAGTTTTATATCTCTATCAAAAGAGTAGCTAAAGTCCTTAGAAGCTTCTCGTGCTTTCTTGATAAGCTCTGTAGGTATATCGGTGTAGACTTGTAAGTCTGTTAGGCGGGTTTTCCACTCGCTAAAGAGCATAGTATTGCACCCGTGCATACCCCCGCCGTATCCGATTACTTTAAAACCAAAGTACTCGCCCCAGCTATTTACCATATACAAGATACCGTCGTTATTTCCTACGTCTTCATAGCCATAGAAAGCGACACGGTGCCAGCCGTCTAACGTAGTAAGTGACGGTTTCATAGGCGTACTGCTCATATCCGCACCCATAGTAGGCATAGAGAAAGTAACTAGACGACCTTTTGCGATCTGATCGGCGATAAAGTTATAGTCTATCGGCACGTTAGCGAAGCCTTTTTGTCGGGTAAATACTGCTGTATTAGTGTCTTTTTTAGTATCTATATACTTATCGTGTGGTAGGGAAGTGTCATTATTTACTTCGGCAAGTGTAGCAATACCTCTGTCTACAATAACTAAGCCAGCTATTCTCGGATAAGTACCCTGCTCTTTATAGCCGTCACGTCTTTTACACTCTGCGTATAGATCACGTGGGCTAAGTGGTGTAAGCACTTTGTCTACCCACTCGTTATATTCGATAGCACTTGCTTCTGCGTGTCCTACGCAAGCACCTAGTCCACCTTGATTTTTAGGTGTTACCCCCTCTAAGCTTAAAATAAGACGCTTTGGGCGTGCACTAGCTAAAGTATCAAAAGACGATACAGAAATATCCCTATGATCCTGTGGATTTGGTATAGCTCCTGTACTGTACTTTTGATCTTTTATTTTCATATATTTATTTTATTTTAAAGTATGCTGTCTCGTATGTGTAACTTTCTTTTTTAAAAATAGATCTATCATACGTGACGTTTATAATAAGTTTGTACGCACTTGGCGGGATACTGTGCGGTATCTCTACTAGTTTATCTTCCCCGTGACAACTTGCAGAAGTTACTACGTCGTTTTGTGAAAGGTTTATAATTTGACCATTTACAAGCTGGTAACTTATGATCGCACTACGTCCTACTTTTTTGCAGTAGTGAAATGTTACGGGTAAAATATCCCCTCGTTTTACGCTTTCTATCTCTACGCCGACTGGATCAGTAACGTAAAACTCATTACTTTTAACCACGTTTAAATAGGTTATGTAGACCACTAGAGACATAACTAGTAGTAGTGAGAGCATAGAAAGTTTGTAGAGTATTTTGTGCATATTACTTTCGTATGATTAGTGCCATTATCCCAGCGATAACGGTTACTAGTATCGTACTAACTATACCATAAACGACCTTTTGTATAGGGTTAAACTCGCCCTTGGTAACGTAATTTGCTTTCATTTCCACTAGCCCCACTTCCATAGTCTTAGTAAGTACGGTTACTTTCTCTGACAAAAGGGCTACTTGTAATTTTAGATCTTGCAAGTCTTTATCTACTTGTTTTTCGTCAAGTGCCATAAGCGTATTATAGTGGTTTATAGATTACGTCGTTGCCTACGATCTTTTTAAGCATTTCCTCGCCAGCAAAGACCTCGGTTATTTCTCGTGCATAAGTTTTTACCCACTCTGGGTACTTATCGTTTACTTCTGCTGTCAAAATATCGCTTTTCCCGTTCTTGTCTGCACTCTCAAAAGACGTAAGTTTTGCCACGTCTGTGATCTCTACTTGGATAGTTTGTAGACCGTCATATAAAGTACTTTCAACAAAAATAGTAGCTTCTACTTTCTTTAAAAGCTTTGTATTATCTCTCGTAAGTACCACTTCTTTTGCTATAAGTTTTGTTATCATATAATTATTGTTTAATCTACTTCTACGTAAATGTCTTTAAAGAAGATATTACGTGTTGCACCACTAACATTTTTAAAGTTTAGGAATAGCTGGCTACCGCCAAGTGTTTTAGGGCAATTGTATGGCTTATAAGTCCACCCATATTTAGCGTTTGTGATAGTAGCAAAAGCACTACTCTCTGCATTATAACGAAGCTCAACACTTGCTTCGGTAAATACCGCTTCTGATAAAAAAGGAGAGCTATCAGAAGTACTATTACCGATAGCGATATACTGACTTCCTATTTTTTGTACTGCGTGGTATGCGAGTACGTTGTAACTAGTTTGGTAGTACAACTTAACTGGTGTAAAGCTTATTTTTTTATTAGTGGTGTCAATAATAATACTTGCACCCCACATAGCATTATTTCCACCATTACCATAAGCAATAAAATACTCTGCTGTGCCTACGGTTACTGGTGCTGTCATATACTGACAACTTTGGTACTGATCGTCGTAGTAAAGACTACTTACTGGAACGTCTACGACACTTGGTACAGTAGATACAACCTCAACTAGTAGTGGGTAGCCTTGGCTTTTTTGTTGGAAGTAATAAAGACCCCCCGATACCCAGATACAGATATTATCTTGTATACCGTTCATACTATAATTTCTACCAGAAGTTAGCTGTACTTCGGCATTAAATGTAGGGGTAGTACCAGAAATAGAAAAAGATCGAGCATATAGATTTTGACTACTATCGGTTTGAAAGATTAGTCCAGCAGTAGTGCTTTGCATAGCAACGTCGCTAGAATAACGAGAAGTACTTACAGAAGTATCGGTACCTGCTGTAATAGTAGTACCAGAAACGGTACAAATACGCATACGGGTTTCTGTAGATCCGAGTGTGTACTGGTATAAAAACTTATCAGTATCTACTTTTCGGATACGTACAGTCGTACCAGTAGTTACAGTAGTAGTATGTACCGTACCAAGAGTAATAGTGCTACCAGAAACAGTAGCTACTACTACGTTTAAGTTATTAGCATTGTCTCGATAAATAATTGCAAACTTATCGGTGTTTATACTTTCAAAGTCTACGTATCCCCACTGTGACCCAGCATTTGATACTTGTACTGCTGTACCATACGTAATGGCACCAGTCGTAGCATTTACTGTACCTATACGAGCAAATAGACCAGACGGGCTATTTTGCTGGTAGATAACCATAAACTTATCTGTAGATACTGGTAGTATTTTATTTACACGAAGACCACCAGAAGAAGTCATATTACAAGCACCTGTAGCTACGTCACGTTGTACCGAAGCCATAGAAATACTTTTAAGCTGGCGATATTTTTGTATCCAGCGTTCCCCTGTTTTATGTTTTACTTCGTTATCCGTAAAACTACTACTATCTTGATCAAAACCACCAGCATTACCGTGTGCATTAGTAAGCTCTGTCTGTAAATTACCAAAGTTTGTGGCGTTATTAAAGTTAGTAGGGTAGAGCGTACCTTTTGCGTCTGTAGTACCGTCATACGCCTTAGAAAAACCGATACGTCGGTTATCGTCAAGCTTCAAAAACGCTGGATAGTGTACATTTTTTTGTGCTGTATTCTTTTGTGCTGGGCTAGCGTTTATTTGTAACATATATTTATTATGATTGTACTATGCTGGTAATAGTTCCGTCTTCTGCTCTGTTTACCGTCCAAGTGTTGGTACCGTCGGTAACACTGGTTACAGTGTCGTCTACGTCATACGCTAGTGTGTAAGTAATGTTCGGTGTATTTAAAGTATCTACGATAGTAGCTATGCGACCCTCGCTATCATAAGTAAAGATACAGTTTGAAAGCGTAGACTGCGAGAAGCCTTTGTTTAGATCTAACGCTAATAATTTTTCTGCTATGCTCCAAGATTTCATATTATGTAGTTAGGGTTAGCGTCCAGTCCAGTGTTAAAGTCTGGCTAGTCGTCTTAGTAATGTTTATTGCGACCCGTGACAAAAGCGTACCGCTATTGGCTGTACCTGTTCCGTTTATAAAAATACCTGCTTCACGGTATGTACCGCTTGTCTCTGGTGCTGAAAAGAAGCCAGTAGCATATACCACGGCTCCTACGCTATTTAGAGACGCAATAGCGTTACGATATACCTCTGTTTCAAGTGTTGTATTTCCTGACGCTGGGGCTGTAGTGCCTGATCCGAGAGCACAATGCGTAACCTTACCAGCGTTTGCACTACTACTTTGTCCGATAAGAGAAGCAATAAGAGCGAGAGCTGTAGCTGGTACTAGGTTTTCGTAAATATGTTTACCCTCTATCTCGCCAGTAAGAGCGTTGCGAAGTGTAAAAGTGTACACTCCTTTTAGTTTCAAGTCTTTATTTTCGGCTTGTAGCTTAATAGTTTCCATATATATATTATACCATATTAGGCTAGTGGGCTTCCGTCGGTAATGAAGATACGTTTTACTCCTGTCTGTACAAAGTCTCCTAAGCAAAACTCTACGGCATAATCTAGACCTTGGTTTGTAAATGCTTCTGTAATAAGAGCAACTTCGTCCGCCATAAGTTCGCCCGATAGACTACTTATAAACGTCTCGCTAAACTTTACTTTCTCAATAGTAAATACTGATTTTTCTATAGTCTCGTCGCTACTGTCGTCAATATATCTATCTTCTGCACGCAACAAACTTATAAGCAAGTCAATAATAGAAGTAGTACGAAGCGAAGCAAGGCTTATTCTATATAGGTATTTTGACGGGGTAAACTGTTTTACTGTTACTTTTTGTATAAGATAACTCTCGTCTATCCCTCGGATCGTACTTTTGATTTGTATAACCTGTCCGCTACGTAAGCCACTGTTATAGGTATCAAAGCCCCCCTCGTCTAGACCGTTACTGTAAGCAATAAGTTCTGCCTGTGCGATTTTAAGTGCTTCTTCTTTTGATTTGATAGTAAGATCTTTTTTTGCGTACTCATAGGTACCGTATGCACTAATACTTACTGGATCTTCTACTTGTACTTGGATAGGGAATAGTGGCAAACCAGTTACTACTACGTTGTTAGTTCCATTTGTTGCACTAAAACCGCTAGAAGCTTTTATATATTTTTCTTGAAACGACCATAGAAAGTCATAGTCTGCTTCGTTATTTATATAGTCTAGCCCCACTGTAGCTGGTGTACCATTTACTGTTACTGTCGGTATTTCGCTATATTTATTACCAAGCGGGAATAGTTTTTTAGTACCGTCCCAGCTAAAGTATTCTGTACGACTAGATCCGACTGCTTCCCCGCCACGCACGTATACACGGTTACGTAGCTGGGTAATATCGTTACTTAATACCAGACTATCAAAGATATAGCTGTCGTTATCGTCCTCTAGTGCGAACGGTGCACCCATACTATTACGCTCAAAGAAGTAGATATTTTTATTGTAGTCTACGTACCACTGATAGCCTGTAAGTTTACTTAGCTTTTCTAGAGACGCACTAAAAGTAATACGGTTTAAGACCACTGTTTTAGCTACGATAGGGCACACTGCGTAAGTATTTGTAAAACCTGCGGGTGCATACTTCGTTACCATATCGGCGATAATATCGGTAACACTCATATCTTCGTAACGCTCTACTACAAGCTTCCCGTCTAGTAAGTGCGTGTAGTCCTTACACTTCACGTCGTACCGTATTTCTTGGCTACTTGCGACACTTTCGGATACGTCTACTATGATCCCTGCGAAAAGGCGAGTAGCCCCGTCTTCTATGATTACTTCTTGTCCTAAGTCTGGCTTAAATGTTTTCCCCGTAGCGACGATACGCTGTAACACAAAGCTACACGTATCTACGCTCTGGTTTAGCTGATCAGTAATAGTGAGACTATCCAGCAGTACCTTGTTAGTATGATCTGTACCGTTTATAGTAATTACTATCATAGCTTTATATCTTAGTATTTAATCGTAGGATTTTTACGAGCTCGTCCCCGATACTCTCGGCGATACCCTCTTTACCGAGAAACGTATTACCTGATAGGTTTATCGTAATACCGCCCATACCTGCGAGCTGATTTTGGTTAAAGATAGATCCGTTTGTATTCGGCACAAAGACTTCTTGCCCGTTTTCTCCGACCACATACGGGGTATTTGCACTAACATTTCCACCAGTAGCACGCTTAAATACGCCAGCTACCGAGCTGACTGCACTAGAGATACCGCCACCGATAGTGCTACCTACTCGGCTTATAGCAGACATCATACTGTTTACTTTATTCATAAAGCTATCTATAAGACTATTTATATAGTCTATAGCACTTTGAAATACCCCTTTTATAGCGTTCCATATATCTACGAAGAAGTTTTTTACTATAGTCCACGCTTCAATAATACCGTCTGCTATTGCTTTCATATTCTCTAGAGTAAGAAGCTTTGTAGCTAGACCCCATAGAGTAAAATAGTTTTTTATAAAGTCAAAAATAGAGATAGTAGCGTTTTTGATCGCTTCCCACGCAAACTTAAAGCCGTTCATAATAGCGGTAAGTACTTCTTGTATCCCGTTCCATATACCGTTTATAGTGGTAGTAATAGTAGTCCACCACTCCACCATTTTTGCTTTGATAGCTTCAAAAGTTTCATAAAAGATTTGTCCTAGCCACTCGGTAATATCTTTCCAGTATATAAAGAGTGCAATAATAGCACCGATAGCGAGAGCGATACCCCCGATCACAAGTATTACGGGTGCCGAGACTGCACTAAACGCCAGCATAGCAAGCGATAGAGTACCTACGATTGCTACTAGTCCAGTAAGACCGCCTACGATAAGCACAATAGCCCCGACTAATTTCGGGTGCTCTGCAATAAAGTCGGTTATCCTCATTATTAAAGGCATTAAAGCTTGTACTACTGACATAAGAGCTGGTTTAAGAGCTCCACCTATACTTTCGGACATATTACCTATCTGTACGTTTGCTTTCGCCATTTGACCCTCTAGACCTTGCAAGGCTACGTCGTTTGTATATTTTAGGTTTTGTGCAAAGCCCTCGTTTATGGCTTTCACTTTTTCCATTTCACTACCAAACTCTATGGCTTTCTTTTGTGCTTCTGTAAAGCGGATACCTGATTTTTCAAGTACTCCAAACTGCCCATTAAGAGCTTTCGCTATCATATTCGCAGACTGTGTAAGCTGATCGCCAGAAGCCGTGACGCCAAACTGGTTTACTGCCAAGTCCGCAAGTGATCCGCCGAGAGCTTGTACGGCTGTGTTAGATAGCCCAAACGTAGAGAGCTGTGCAAGTCCTGTACTGATATTGTCCCCGTCTAGTACTCCTTTACGCTCTAGCTCGTCTGCAAGCTTCTTAGTGGCTTCATATTGTGCTTCGGTAGCGTGCGATACGTTTATAACGGCGTGACGAAGCTGTAGTGCTGACTTCTCGGCGTCTGCAAAGTCGCCTGTAGTCTTCATTACGAGAGACGATATACCTGCAAAGGCGACCCCAGCAGTAGCAGTAACGCCAGCTATAGCACCAGCGTTTGCTTTAATCTTATCCTGTAAGCCCGAAAAATTACCCTCTAGACTTTGTAGGGTAGCTTTTGCCCGATCCTCGGCTTCTATGATAAATGTTAGTTTCTCGGTTTGTGCCATAGTATTTTACTTCTTTTTATATGCTTCGTTACGTCGCACTAGCTCTGCGTACAAGCTATCTATAAAATACTGTGGCTGATTTAGAAGTGTCTCGTAGTCCCAGTGTAGCTCTATACATAGAGCGACTGCTTTAGGATTTACTTTTTTTTTGCCATTTCGTCTATAGACGCTACAACAAAGGCATAATCGTCTTTGTGCATATTAAGTACGTCCTCTAGTACATTTTCTTGTACCCCGTCTACTGATACTACCCACGCTTGGATAGTACGGTGTGTTACTTCTGTAGACTTTGATAGATCTATAGCCCCAAACTCTACAGTACCGCCCGCAGTAGGCTTTACTTTAGTGCCCTCAAAGAAAGCACCGTTTATATGCTCCACGTCTCGCCCTGTGATCCACTCTCGTAATACGATCACGTGACCGTTTACTGGTGTAGTAAGTGTCTGTACTGGTGCTTCGTGTTTAGCCATATTAGTAGGTTGCTTTTTCGTTAGTAAGTACGACCTGTACTGCCTTGCTGTCTGCTGTGCTGTAGTGTGCGTTAAAGTCTATGCTCTCTGTAACAATATCGTCTATAGGGCGATCTGCCTTGTAAGAAGTAAGAGACACTTTGTAGAGAGTGATAACCATAGACGGGTTACTACTTACTCCGATAGTCTGGGCTGTGTTGATAGCCGAGATTTCCATATAAAGTGGTGTGTTGTTTTTGTAGTAGTCGTAAAGAGTAATACCTGTAAAGTCTATCTTCATAGATCCGCCGATCTCGTTTACTCCACTTAGTACGTCGTCTGGTGTAATGCTATTTACTACGTGGTTAGCCTTACCATTGTTAGCCATAGAGATTTTAAACTCTTTAAGCGGTAGTGCTGTAGCTCCTGAAAGTCCACCGAGAGAAGTAGCCACCTTTACTTTAAAGTCGTGGTTTCTAAATAGGTAGTCGTTTGTATTAAATGACGGTGTGTAGTCTGCGTGTGTCGCTTCGTCACGAGATACCATAGATACCTTAGCGGTAACTACGTCGTCTAGTTTAGCTTCAATATCAAGCTTAGTAATAAGTACTCCGTTGTACTCATAGTGTTGGAAGCCTTGCTGTGCAAGTGCAAGAGTAATAGTAGGGTTAGCTGGGGTTGTTGCCAAGATACTAAATGTGTGGTTATACACTACAGTTTCGCCACCTTTCAAAGCAGAAGATACAGACCCTAGAAGAGATTTTAGGAAGTAACCGATAGTACGGTTTTTTAGATTAAACTCTAGCTCGCCCTCGCCCCGACTATGGGTAATTTCCGCACCGTAAGTACCAAACTTACTAGCTCGGCTTTCTTTTACCATAGTTTTTTCTACTTTCTTCGTAATATCCGAAGCTACACGAGCTGGTACGAAGTCTGTAGGTGAAACGGGTGTGCCACGTGTTGCTTCACTAGCTACCCCCATTGTTACATTTTCCCCTAATAGATATGACATAATTATTTATTGTTACTATTACTTGCTAATAATTTTTTAGCTAGGATTTCTTTAGCTTCTTCCAAACTACCTGCTTCTATTGTTATACCCTGTACTGGGAACGAAAAGCTTTGTAAAACTTTAGTCTCTGTATCTGGGGTTATAATTTTTGTGACTTCCTTTGCCATATATATATTATACCATACGAGCTTAGGCGTTCTGCACAAACTTCTTACACTTTATAGTAAACTCTCGTGTACGATTTACGCTTTCTCCTCGATCTTCACTGCCCCAAATACTCGGTACTGGTTGTACCCAGTCGCAGACTGATCCTAGTACGCCACGGGTTTTAAACGCATTAAGCACACTGTCCGACAAGTCATACATTATGTTATCTACTGCCGTTTGCTGTGTTTTATCTTGGATCAAGTAGACAATACGTACCTTAAAAATAAAAGTAATTTTGTCACTTTCGGTACTTCCGTAGTCGCTGTCATTTTCGCTCGGTGTTACCACTGCGGTAGGGTAGCCCCCGTACTCGGACACGTCACTAGAGTAGACATTTTCAAAAATGTTTAGACCTTGTAACACTGTAACTATTGCGTCTCGTATATCTTTTTCCATATGTTTATTTTAACTTAGCTACGTTTATAACTGCTTCCGAGAAGTATCGCTGTACTTCGTCTTCGCTATTGGTAACGGCTCGCTGTAAGAAAGGGTTAGGTGCTGTCCCTGTGTGCTGTACTCTCTTACCAAAAAATTGCCCCGTGCGGATATTCGCAAGTGCCTTTTTATTACGTGCTTCTATAATGTGCGGGCGTGTACCCTCGTGGACGTATAGACCGTATTCGCTGTTTACGGTTAAAGAGCCACGAGCTAAACCACTCATAGCCGATACGATAGACTGACGCAAGTTACCACCGCCACTTTGCTTATTTACTGGTGCTTCTCGCATAGTATTAGCTGTAACCAGTGCTAGTGATCGTTTTACTGCGGTGTCTAGTTCACGTGTCATAGCTTGTGGCATTTTACGAAGCTTTGCCATAATCTCGTTTGCATTATTTAGTTTTATACTTAGATTTACTGACATATATTTAGCTTGCGTTATTATCAAAAAGACGGGCGGTAATTTCCATATGCTTTTTGTCCCCCGCTATCTTAAAGTACTCTACTGATACGACACGCATAGTATTACCAGTCTCTATATCCACGAGCTTTACGCCCTCTTTTACGTCGGTGTTATACGCCATAAAGATATAGAAGCTCTTAGCGAACATACCCGTATTATCTTGGATAAAAGATTTATCTAGCGGTTGGATATGACACGGTACGTCGTTTTGTAGCAGACCATAAACCAAAGAAGTACCGCTATTAGACAAGCCGTATACGTCTACCCTGTCTGTATAGTTTCGCTCTATAGTTCTCATAATTAGATCGCACTACGGCGGTATGATTTAATAATCTCTATAGCATTTTTATAGTCTATCTTTTGTGTGTCGGTACGATACGATACGCTGTAACGCCCGATAGTCTCGCTCTGTACGTCTTTGTTTTCGTTACTAGAAGACTGGATAATACCAGCGACAAGTACGGTAGAAGCAAAACGTAGATCCTCTGGGATAGCGTCTGGTGCGAACATACCACGCTTACCATTTACTACGACGTTGCCCTCTGGGTAGTTACTCCACGCAGTATTACTTTGGTATCGTAGCTGGTTTTTATACGGTAGATTAAATGGCTTAGCCACGTAGTCTGCTGGTGCAAGTGTCACGTCGCTTACCTTTACACTTACAATTTCGTTAAAGTCGTCTATGAAAAGCACACTAGTACCGCTACCCGTGTAGGTATAGTCCTGTGCTGTATCCTCGGCGATCACGTAGCGATTAGCGAGAGTATTTATGTACTGCGAGACTGCACTTATCCATAAACCGAGCTGTGTATCAAAGCTGGCGTCTATCGTTGTAAGCAAGTAGTTTTCTATTTCAACTTTAGTGGTTATCATATATACATTATACCACGATAGCTTTTAAAACTTTGTAAACGGGTTAGGTTTTTCTGTGTAAATATCATTTTTCTTACTATATACGTTAGCCTTTTCTGTGTACGGGCTTGTCTTCTTTGCAAAAGGGTTAGTCTTTGCTGTGTACGGATAGATACGCACCACGTACTGCATAGATAGTGAAGTAGTTTTAGGTGCTTTAATCGTGTACTGGATAGCCTTTTGTATCACTCGGACGACGTTATATGTGATCCCTTTACTTACTACCTGCGAAGATTTAACACTATATGCTATAGATTTTGTAGTACTTACTGGACGTTTGACCGCATATCTAAGTGGTACATTTATAACATTTACAGTAAGAGCCCCTACAATGTTATACGTAAGTCCTAGGTTTATCTGCGGGTTTGTTTTTACTTTGTACGTAAGTGCTTTAGTCTGACTAGGAATAGTCTTGATCTTGTAACTAAGAGACTTTGTAGCTGACGTTTCACGTCGAACGTAGTAGGCGAGTGCTTTAGTTACTGATCCAGTAGTTTTGACTGCATATCCTAGAGATTTAGTAATGTTTACCGAGCTTGTAGCACTAGTGACCTCGTAAGTGATCCCTTTTGTAATACTAGACGATACTTTTACACGATAGGCAATAGCCTTAGTAAGACTGTTACTACTAGTGACCCTGTACGCTAGAGATTTAGTGGTACTTTGGCTATTTCGTACTTTATAGGCGAGACTTTTTGTAGTAGATAGCGTAGTTTTAACCGCATACGCTATAGCTTTCGTAATACTGTTAGATTTTTTGACTGCATAGGCGAGGGCTTTAGTAGCTGACGCTGACCTCTTTACACTATAGGCTATCTGTTTTGTAGTACTATTAGACCCTTTAATTGTGTACGTAATACCTTTAGTAACTGCATTACTGCGTTTTGTAAGATACTGTATAGACTTTGTAGTGCTATTACTACGCTTTATGCTATACGCAATATCTTTTGTCAAGCTATTTGTGTCTTTTACTGCGTACTGGATCCCTTTAGTAGTGCTACTCGTTCTCTTAATGGCGTATTGTAGAGACTTTGTAGTACTGTAAGTACGCTTTACGCTATAAGCGATACTCTTTGTTGTACTAGCTGTGCTTCTCGTAGCATATTGCAAGCTCTTAGTAGTACTAATAGCACGTTTAATTGCATATATAAGCCCCTTAGTGACGCTATGGGTACTTAAAGCGGGTTGCACTTCATATACGATACCTTTTGTAACACTAGGGCTAGTTTTGACCTTGTAGGCTAGGCTTTTGGTTATGGCACTAGGCGTACTTCGTACTTTATACGCTAAGCTTTTTGTCGTAGCACTTGGTGTGGTTTTTACTCTGTAGGCGATACTCTTAGTAGTACTTGGTGTACTTTTTACGGCGTACTGTATAGACTTTGTTTCGCTGACTTCTGTTACTACTACCTCATTAAGTGCGAAAAAGATACCTGCTGTATCTCCCGATACTGCAAGTGTAGGATTACTGGTTTCGCCAGTAGACGTATTTATTCTAAACTCTCCACGTACAATAACTGCCGAAGCGTTGTTACGTGATCGTGTCGCCGTAATGTTAGTAAAGCCACTACTGACGGTGTTAGCTGTTGTACTGTTCGCTTCTTTTGCTAGACCTCTAAAGTAGAGACGTTGGCGACTAGATAGTCCCGCAAAGTTTACAGATCCGAAGCCGTTACTAGCGTTTACTTCGTTACTTACTGGGCTGGTTTCAAGTTCTAGCGTAGCACCAGACGCAACACTAAACTCCCACATAGAAGCACACTTATCGGTACGGTTTCCACTAAAAGTAATAGATACACTAGAGCCAGAAGCGATATTACTAACGGCTTTAATTTTCCATACACTTACGAGTACCCCTGCACCAGCACCAGCCGAGCCGTTTACATACTCGCCTAGCTTTTCCATAGCATTACCACCTACGGTAACGCCTGTGACTTCGCTGTTATCTCCGTCGGTAGTACTGGTATTGTCACTAGAGATAACCAAAATACCATAGTTACCTGCTTCTATCTGTGCCGAGGTATTGAAAGCCAGCGTACTGTTATTAGTACTACTTGCCCCCGTTCCTAGTGTACCTATAGAAGCTATAGCCATAGTTAAATGTAATTAAGAATATCGGGTAGATCCTCGGTACTCTGTATTAGTTTATCGTTTGGTAGAAGCCAGTTATAGTGTGTAACGCCTTTGTACTTATAGCCAAAAACAAAGATACGCACCTCTGTCTGGTTTTCTGTACCCCACTCTAGTACGCTGTTACGGTAAAAGTAAAAGATTTTTGCTCCTTTCGGTAGCATAATATCTATACGCTTATCCATATTATCGTTGTCTTCGGTAGCATAGACCGTAAACATTTTAGCGTTACTCTGGTTTATCTCTGCGACATTATGAAATAGCCCCGTGTTTATATCGTACTGGTGTAGTTCGGTATTATCGTTATAGACCACGCCCCATACCCAGCGTTCTATTGGTACTATCTCCTGTGTTTTATTGTGTTTATATTCTTGTGTCATAAAAAAAATGATACCACCCTAAGCGATACCATTTTTTAGCATTGTATTGCTTAGAGCGTAGACATTGTATTGTCTATTAAATTGTAAAGAGTACTAAGCGGTTTCGTCGTACTGGAAGTTTAGAGTACTTGTAGACCCTGCTGTGTCTGCACCGTTGGTTATGATCTGGTGTGCAAGGTAGTCTGTAGACCCTGTACCAGTAAGAGAGCCAGAAAGCGATCCCCCGATACCGAGGTTAGCACTTGCTGGGGTAGAAGTAGGCATAGTTTGATCTACGTTTGTTACCGCAGACTGTGTAGGTGTAGCATAAGTGATAGCACCTGCGTAAGACGTTGTACGTGCGTTCGTAACGTGTGTCGCTGACCCACCGAGAGCACTCGTACGCCATACCTTGATATTGTCAATTTTACTACTACCGCCCATAGCGGTTACTTCTAATTTTTGATATTTAACGAAAGACCGTTGCCCTGCCACAATAGGGTTAGCTACTGCGTCTAGGTTTGCACTGTCTACGCTTCCCATATTGGAATTAGTGATACCGTTTGTTACGGTTTCACCAGCTCCGTTGGCTTCATTTATACGTACTGTTGCTGGCATATAGTTTTATATATTAGCTTTTAATAATCTGCCTACTTCTAAGCATTATAGGATAGGGGATTTACCCCCTGCCCTAAATACCTACAAGGTATTAAGCGTTGTTTGTGATCATACGAGCTACTGCCAAAGGCAATACCACCGCATAACCTACTCTCTCTACAACACGGATACCTACCATATCTTGCTCTGCAAGGTTGATAACGGTTGTACCGTCTGTATCTGTGATAGTAGCTTGATCTAGGATCTTCACACGCATTTCGCCCTTGTCTCCGTAAACACAAGCTTGCTTTAGATCTCCGAAGAGAACGAAAGGCTTGTTGTTTTGTGATCCACCTGACGTTGCTGGTAGAGCTTCACACTCTACAACTTCCTTACCCCATAGGGTAGCTGGTTTGTTACCTGCTGGCATAGCATATACATACTCGCCAGAAGTAGCACTTTTAAGCTTCATAACAGAAGCAATAACAGTAGGGTGCATATAGTACTTACCTTTTGCACGAGCACTAGTTTTCACTTTGTACTGCAAGTCTAGGTAGTCGTCTGCGTCCGCTTCTGCATAAGTGTTCTTACCTGCTACGAGTGTAAGACTTCCGATAGAAGTGTTGTTTAGAAGACCAGTAAATGGTGTTCCTGTACCACCGAAGAATTGTGCGTCTTCTTCGATAGATACTGCTTCCACAAAGAGCTCTGCGATAAGTGCTGTAAGATCAATCGCACTATCTTCAATAAGTTCTTCTGTCAATGGCACAATCGCCGCCAACTTTTTAACTTCTTGTGTTACCTTTGCAAAAACTGCTTGTGTAGAAGTTTTTACTGCACCCTCGTCTGTCCAGTATGTAGATACTGACCCAGAAAGAGCTGGAATATCACGCTTACTACCTGCACCACTGAAAGGCAAGTAACGCATTTCCTTACGAGCAATACCGTACCCGTCTTCTTTAAGACGCATAACTTCCGCAAGAAGTTCTTTTGGAATTGTTACGCCAGCCTTAGAAGTATCCGAGTCCGAAGTCGTCATTTTCTTAAGCTTTTCGGTGTCGTTAGCGATAAGAGCTTTAACGAAGTCACGAGTAGTACTGTCCTTTGCTACGGCTTCTGGTGCCTTTGGTGCACTAGCGATACCTTTAGCTTTGTTTTGTACTGCTGTGATAAGTTTTTCTGCGATCTGATCTGCTTTCTTTTCGATAGCTTTATCTACAGAAGTTTGTACAACTTCTGCTACAGTTTCTTCGTCCACCTTTTCGGTGTCTTCTGTTACTTCTTCTGCTCCAGCGATTTGCTCGTCTGTAAGCTCTACGTCGGTTACTTCTCCGTTATCTTTAACGAGAAAGTTTTTACCGTTTACTTTTTTGTATTTCATATGTTACTAAAATTACTTGTAATTACTATTAAACTTTTGTAGCCATTTTTTTAGCAACTAAACTTTTACAAGCTTTGTTTACCAAGGCAATAGCAAGTTCCTTTTTAGATTTGATCTTAGCTGTAGGTACAGTCTCTATAGCTTTCGCTACGACTTCCTGTACTTCTGCTTTAATCTTGTCTACTTCTTCTGCTGTGATAGTGTCTTTTGGTTTGACACTTGCACCACCGACCTCTTTAGCAATTTCTAGTTTACCTAGCGGATTTGCTACTTCCTTTAGCTCTAAGCCTTTGCTCTTCGCAAGTGCGTAGGCATTAGCTGGCACGTTCACGCAAGAGATTTCGTATAGTGTATTTTCACGTAGTACGACTGTATCGGTTTCTGTGTTGTATTCGTATAGATCGTTTCTAAAACCGCAAGAGAAAGCAGACATATAACCACCCTCGTATAGACTAAAGATTTCCTTTGCAAAACCTGTCTCGGCAAACTGTATATCGCCCTCTAGACCGTTCTGTGTGATTTCTAGACGTAGAGCTTTACCGATAGCTGGCTTAGTGTGATCGTGTCCGAAGAGTACCACTGGGTTTAACATATACTCCTTTAAGTTCCAGCCGAGCTGATCCACTACTTCGCCGTGACGATCTTCTACCATTGTAGAGAATACGCCACTGATAATACGATTTGCGACGTCTACATTAGAGATTTTTAGTTTAATTTCTTTTTGGTAGTTTGTTTGCTCCATATATATATTATACCATACGGTATTATTACTCTTCTTTAAACACTGGTGCTATTACGCAACGACAATTTACTTCTTGCGGGAAGTCTAGCCCATTACTAAAGTTACTATCTACTGGTACTACTTCTCCGTCTAACGCTAGGTGCTCTTCTCGTGTTCTGTCGTCCTGTGTAGCTACCCACTCTTTATGCGTAGCGATACCAGACTGTTTATACCCCTCAATAAGACCCTCGTTATTAGCATTTGTCGCTTCTGTACGGGCGATCATATCTGCACGCCATACTGGTACTTCTGCATAAAAGCTTCGGATAAGATTAGAGATTTCGTATGTACCTTTACCCTCGTCTAGAGCTTGCGAGATTATCTGCTCTAAGCGTTCTGACGTAGTAGTATTTACTGACGACCCGATAAGTTCCGCACGTTTCGCAAGTGCTTCTTTTCTAGATTTACTGATACTAAACTCTTCTGCTGGTGCGAGCCCTGCTAGAGCCTGTTCGCCACTGTCTTTAAAGTATTGCTCTAGAAACGGTAGAGAGATTTCGGCTAGCAAGTCTGCTTCCTTAGATAGATTTAAGATTTTCTTCGGTAGAGCTTTAGTAATACCTTTCTCGGCTTCCTGCTCAAACGCTTTAATCACTCTATCTTCTTGCCCAGACATATAGCTCGTGATCTCTTCGGCATACGGCTTTGCTTTATCGTCTAGGGCTTTATTTACGCTTTCAAAGTACGCCTTACGCTGTGCTGGATCTTCAAAAAGCTTACGTAACTTCTTAGCTCGCATTTTAGTATCCTGTTTAAGCTCCTTTTTTACTTCACGGGTTAGCTGTTCGGCGATCTTAGCCTTAGTATCAAAGAATAATACCGCTAGTTTGTTTAGTCGGATACGCTTAGACTTCGGTGCTGTAAGCTTTGCGACGTCTGTAGCTACTAGATCTACTGACTTATTTTGTGGGATACCGCCGATAGGTGTTTCTCCTAGTGGCTTATAGATAGACCAGCCACCTACTACTGGCTCTAGTCCCTCTCTAATACGTACCTCGTTTATGGTTAGGTAGCCGAGTGTTAGCCCTTTTTCGTATTCTTTAAGTGCAAGTTCTCTATCCTCTGGGATAAAGTCGCTGTATGTAAGCTCTAGGCGTACGTCAAAGTCTGGGTATACAAGTCTCTCATTAAGCACTTCGCATACATTAAGCACTTCTGGCAAGATAGTTTCACGCAAAAAGATTTCCGTAGCTGTCTTAGCGTTTGCATAGTTCACTTGATCCGTAATAGCCACGATAGGCTTCGGTACTTGAAA
>JACCDP010023833.1_pt1 | contig 18456 bp, 16 predicted proteins | sample 7445841 | NCBI WGS metagenome assembly JACCDP01 (sample SAMN15323441, study PRJNA562643) | freshwater metagenome | isolation source: river surface water | place: USA:Blue River Watershed | collected 2017-08-17
AGCGGCAAATACATCATGATCTTTTGGAGTAATTACATGCCCATCACGCACAATTGCGGCAATGCTTGCATCTTCAGGAAGTTCAATTTCACCGACAGTTTTACCACAGCAAGCTGCCGTGTCAGGCAAAGTAATTTCAACAAGGTTGGCTTCACCTTTTCTAAATGAGAACAGGCGCACTACATCTCCAACGCTAACCGCCTCTTCAACTAAAGCTGAAATAATTCGTGGTGTTGAAACTGCAACATCCACACCCCAAGAGTTATCAAACATCCACTCATTTTTTGGGTGGTTAACTCGGGCAACAACTCTAGGTACGCCATACTCAGTTTTGCCCAGCAAAGATGCAACGAGATTAACCTTGTCATCACCGGTTGCTGCGACCAATACTTGGCAGCCATCTAATTTCGCCTGATCCAAAGCAGTTACTTCGCATGCATCAGCTAACAACCATTCAGCAGTTGGAACTGAATCCATTTTTAATGCCTTCGGATCCTTATCAATCAATAAGACTTGATGCCCATTTTCCAGCAATTCTCGGGCGATAGCTCGACCAACATTGCCAGCTCCTGCGATAGCAATTCTCATCAAGCACCTGCCGGGGATTTAGAGAGAGTTTTTTCAGTCTCTGAAATTTGTTTTTCATTAATCAAGAGGTGAACTAAGTCGCCCTCTTGCAGAACTGTGTGTTCATTTGGAAGAACTGCTTCGCCAAGGCGGGTTATGAACGCAACTCTTGCATTAGTATTTTTCTCAATTAAAAGTATTGATTCTCCATACCATTCCTTATGCAAACTGACCTCAACTAATTGCACAGTTCCGGTTGCATCGCGCCACTCAGATTTTGTGCCATCTGGCGTAAGTCGTCTCATGATCTGATCAGTAGTCCAAAGAACTGTTGCAACAGTTGGAATTCCCAGGCGCTGATAGATTTCAGCTCGACCTGGATCATAAATTCTTGCTACAACATTTTTTACGCCATAGGTTTCTCGTGCAACTCTAGCTGCCAAAATATTGGAGTTATCTCCATTTGAAACGGCAGCAAATGCATCAGCTTTTTCAATACCTGCTTCGAGCAAGGTGTCTCTATCAAATCCAACTCCAGCAATTGTGCGGCCATTGAAATTTGCACCTAATCGGCGGAAAGCTTCTCGGTTTTGGTCGATCACTGCGACTGTATGGCCCGATTTTTCAAGATCTACCGCCAAGGTCGATCCGACTCGTCCGCAACCCATTATTACTACGTGCACAAAGGACAACTTACACCCATAGGCTCCGCTCTATGGAATCGAACGCTCAAGAGCGGCTAAAAGAGGGCCAAGAAGTGCAGGTCCAAATTGGACCAATCGCACATGGTGGACATTTTGTGGCCAGATATAACGGACAAGTTATTTTTGTTCGACATGGAATAACAAATGAAATTGCGAAAGTGAAAATCACCTCGGTTAATTCAAAGATTGCGCATGCTGATGTTATTGAAGTGATTGAACCAGCAAAATCGCGAGTTGTGGCACCATGTAAATTTGCTGGAAATTGCGGTGGCTGCGATTTCCAACATATTGATATTCAAACCCAGCGCATCTTTAAAAGTGAGATTGTTAAAGAACAATTCCTTAGAATTGGCAAGATTGATCTGTCAGAACGTGGTTTTGATTTAGTAACAAAAGCAGTAGAACCTGTTGATGGATTGCATTGGCGAACCAGAATGGATTTTGCAGTATCGCAAAATGGCAAAATCGGATTTTATGGTGCAAGAAGGAATGAAGTTGTTGAAATAGATGACTGTCTTATCGCAGATTCTCGGATGAATGTTGGGGAGTTATCTGAAAGAAGTTGGAAATCTGATGCCAGGGTTGAAGTTGCTGTTTCAAGCACTGATGAGGTTTCAATTATGCGATCTGGTCGAAGTATTAGCGGCCCAACACAAATTGTGGAACAAGTTGGCGGGAGTTCTTTCAAAATATCTCCATCAGCTTTTTGGCAAAGTCATCGAGCCGCTCCAGTTGAATTAGTAAAGGCTGCAATGACCTTGCTAGATGTAAAGACTGGAGATCATGTCTGTGATCTTTACTCTGGCGTTGGTTTGTTTGCTGCTGCAATCTTGAAGGAGATTGGTACTAAGGGCTTTTTAACACTAATTGAGAGCGATAAAACTGCGATTGCAGATGCGCGCAGAATTTTCTTGAATAAGGAGAATGTTAAAATCATTCAAGGATTGGTTGCACAGCAACTTCCGATAGTTAAAAGAGCAGACTTAATTTTATTGGATCCGCCAAGAACCGGCGCAGGTGAGGTTGTGATTAAGCAATTAGTTAAATTAAGACCTAGAAAAATTGTTTATGTTGCTTGTGATCCAGCCGCATTGGCTCGGGATAGTAAAACTTTGGAAGATCTTGGTTATAAGTTGGATCACATTCAGGCTTTTGATCTTTTCCCGATGACCCAGCACATAGAGTGCGTGGCTGGATTTTCGCCCGCAAAGAGATAGGATTGGAAGAGATTTACGGGAAAGAGGTGTGGGGCATTGAGTAAAGACTCATTTAAGGCCAAAACCACACTGGAAGTAGCCGGTAAAAGCTACGAAATTTTCGATATCACCGGTTTTGCAGAGGCTAAAGATTTACCTTTTAGCTTAAAAATTCTTTTAGAAAATCTCCTACGCACCGAGGACGGTGCAAATATAACGGCAGATCAGATTAAGAAATTGGCAGCTTGGGACCCATCAGTTGAACCTGATACTGAAATTCAATTTACACCAGCGCGAGTGATTATGCAGGATTTTACTGGCGTACCTTGCATAGTTGATCTGGCCACAATGCGTGAAGCGATAGCCGAATTAGGCGGAGATCCAGCAAAGGTAAATCCATTATCTCCAGCTGAATTAGTAATTGATCACTCAGTAATCGCAGATTTATTTGGAACAAAGGATTCTTTTGAACAAAACGTTGATATTGAATATCAGAGAAACAAAGAGAGATATCGTTTTTTAAGGTGGGGCCAAACAGCTTTTGATGAATTCAAAGTCGTACCGCCTGGAACAGGAATTGTTCACCAGGTAAATATTGAATATCTAGCTAGAGTTGTAATGAATCGAGTAGTTGACGGAAAACTTCGCGCCTATCCAGATACTGTTGTTGGCACTGATTCTCACACCACAATGGTTAATGGTTTGGGTGTGCTTGGTTGGGGAGTGGGCGGAATTGAGGCTGAAGCAGCATTGCTTGGCCAGCCAGTTTCCATGCTAATTCCAAAAGTGGTTGGCTTCAAACTTAGCGGTCAATTACCGGTTGGAACAACTGCAACTGATTTAGTTTTAACAATTACCCAAATGCTTCGCAAACATGGTGTAGTCGGAAAGTTTGTTGAATTTTATGGCCCAGGTGTTACTGCTCTACCAATGGCAAATAGAGCAACAATTGGAAATATGTCACCTGAGTATGGGTCAACATGTGCAATTTTCCCAATTGATGAAGAAACCATTAAGTATTTAAAACTAACTGGCCGAAGCAGTGAACAGTTAGAACTTGTCGAAAAGTATGCCAAGAAAAATGGTCTATGGCATGACCCTTCAGCATCACCAAGATACTCAGAAAAATTGGAATTAGATCTTTCAACAATTGTTCCATCAATTGCCGGACCAAAGAGACCACAAGATCGAATTTCACTTACTGATGCCAAGAGCTCATATGAAACTATTGTTTCAACTTATTTTTCAGATAAAACTAGCCAAAATAAAATTGATGTTAAGGTGAATGGAAAGCCAACCACAGTTACAAATGGTGATGTGGTAATCGCATCGATAACTTCATGTACAAATACCTCAAATCCATCTGTGATGATTGGCGCTGCTTTACTGGCCAAAAATGCCGTTGAAAAGGGATTAAGTAGCAAACCTTGGGTCAAAACAACCCTGGCTCCTGGATCAAAAGTTGTTACCGATTATTACGACCGATCAGGACTTACTCCATACATGGAAAAACTTGGTTTTAATCTTGTTGGATATGGTTGTGTTACTTGTATTGGCAACTCAGGTCCATTGCCTTTGGAAATAAGCAAAGCAATTAATGAGAATGATTTGGCAGTTTCAGCTGTACTTTCAGGAAATCGAAATTTTGAGGGCAGAATTTCCCCAGATGTAAAGATGAATTACCTTGCCTCACCACCTTTAGTCGTTGCATATGCATTAACTGGCTCCATGAATCACGATTTTGAAAAGGATCCAATCGGACTTGGCAAAGATGGCAATCCAGTATTTTTAAAGGATATCTGGCCAACTACTGCTGAGATTGAGAGCGTTGTTGCCTCCTCTATTTCTTCAGATATGTTTACAAAAGATTACGCATCTGTTTTTGAAGGCGATAATCGTTGGAAGTCGCTAGACACACCTACCGGAAATACTTTTGAGTGGGATTTGAAATCAACTTATGTTCGTAAACCGCCATACTTTGACGGAATGCCAAAAAATCCTGTTCCAGTGACAAATATTTCTAACGGCCGAGTACTGGCATTACTTGGAGATTCTGTAACAACTGACCATATTTCACCTGCGGGAAACATCAAAGCAGATTCTCCAGCTGGTAAATACTTAGCCGAACATGGCATTGAACGTGCTGATTTCAATTCTTATGGATCTCGTAGAGGTAATCACGAAGTTATGATTCGGGGAACTTTTGCAAATATACGTTTGAAAAATCTTCTCTTAAACGGTGTTGAGGGTGGATTTACTAAAAATTTTCTTGCTGGCGGAGAACAAACCACAATTTATGAAGCGTCTCGCGCATACATAGCTGCCAAGATTCCATTAATAATTTTGGCTGGAAAAGAATATGGTTCAGGTTCATCTCGCGATTGGGCTGCAAAAGGAACAGCTTTATTAGGAGTAAGAGCGGTAATAGCTGAATCTTTTGAAAGAATTCATAGATCAAATCTAATTGGAATGGGTGTGCTCCCTTTGCAATTTCTGGATGGTCAAACCGCTGCATCACTTGGATTAGATGGATCTGAAGTATTTTCTATTGCTGGTATTGATCAACTTAACAATGGAGTCACTCCAAAAGAGGTTGAGGTGACCGCCGGGGATAAGAAATTCAAAGCTAAATTGCGCATAGATACCCCAGGTGAGGCAGATTACTATCGTCACGGCGGGATTATGCAGTACGTACTACGCTCTTTGTTGAGCAAATAAATCGCTATCCCTTTCACAAACCTTTAAACTACAACCATGCTGAACCAGATAAAATCACCGGCTGATTTGAAGTCATTGACTCCTGAACAAATTCAGCAGTTAGCTAGTGAAATTAGAGCATTTCTGATTGAAAAAGTTTCTAAATCTGGCGGACATTTGGGTCCGAATCTAGGCGTTGTTGAGCTAACGATTGCAATGCATAGAGTTTTTGATTCACCAAAAGATGTTATGGTTTTTGATACTGGCCACCAATCTTATGTTCATAAACTACTAACTGGAAGAATGAATGGTTTCGATAAGTTACGTCAAAGAGGCGGCTTGGCCGGATATCCAAATCGAAGTGAAAGTGATCATGATGTAGTTGAGAACTCGCATGCATCAACGGCTCTATCTTGGAGTGATGGAATTGCAAAGGGGTTTGCATTAACAGATCAAACTGATCGCAGTGTTGTTTGCGTTGTTGGTGATGGCGCGCTTACAGGGGGTATGAGCTGGGAGGCACTAAACAATATTTCAAGCAGCACAAATGAGAAATTAGTAATTATTGTTAACGATAATGAGCGTTCTTACTCACCAACGATTGGTGGTTTAGCAACATACCTCTCAACTCTTAGAGCTACAAGTGGATATGAAAAATTCTTAGAGTGGGGCAAGGGTGTATTAGAGCGAACTCCAGTGGTTGGACATCCAATTTATGAAACACTGCATGGGATGAAAAAAGGAATTAAAGATATTGTTGCTCCGCAAGGAATGTTTGAAGATTTAGGACTTAAGTATCTTGGGCCAGTAGATGGTCATGATGTTTCTGCGATGGAAAAAACCTTAAAGCTTGCAAAAGATTTCGGCCAACCAGTTCTAGTTCATGTAATCACTGAAAAAGGTCGAGGCCATGCACCAGCCCTTAGTGATGAGGCTGAAAAATTCCACGCAGTCGGTGTAGTTGACGCTGAAACTGGTCAACCATTAAGTAAGGCCGGGAAAAGTTGGACAAGTGTATTTTCAGATGAGCTCGTAAAAATTGGTGGTGAAAGAAAAGATGTTGTAGCAATTACCGCTGCAATGATGGGCCCTACTGGTTTAGATAAGTTTGAAAAAGCATTTCCAGAGAGAACTTTTGATGTCGGAATAGCAGAACAACACGCGACAACTGCAGCAGCGGGCATGGCTTTTGCTGGATTGCATCCAGTAGTGGCTGTTTATTCAACATTCTTAAATCGAGCTTTTGACCAATTACTTCTTGATGTCGCCCTTCATAAGGCCGGAGTTACTTTTGTACTTGATCGGGCAGGTGTGACTGGCGATGATGGACCATCACATAATGGCATGTGGGATCTGGCATTAACAGGAATTGTTCCTACTTTGCATGTTGCAGCACCTAGAGATGGTGAACGAGTAAGAGAGACATTGCGCGAAGCTGTTGAGATTTCAGATGCGCCTACATTAATTCGTTTTCCTAAAGGTGCTGTAAATCCTGATATCCCGGCATTTGAGCGTCGCGATGGGATTGATGTTTTGTATCGAGGCGAAAGTGCAGATGTGCTTTTGGTAAGTATTGGCGCTTTTGCATCAATAGCAGTTGAAGCAGCAGCTGGGGCATATCGAGAAGGAGTTGGAGTAACTGTTATTGATCCAAGATGGGTAAAACCACTACCAAAATCTTTAGTAACAATGGCTCAGAGATATAAGAATGTTGTTGTTTTAGAAGATGGAATAAAGCATGGCGGTATTGCAAGCACAGTTTCTGAGTTGTTTAGAGAAGCACAATTGAATATTCCAGTTCACTCAATTGGAATCCCACTTACCTTCTTAGAGCATTCAAAGCGCAGTGAAATTCTTGAGGATCTAGGAATTACAGTTCAAAACATTACACGTTCACTTGTTGCCTGGAATAGCAGTGGAATTGGAGTTGACCTTAAGGAAGAGATGCAACTCCCTTTGGATGAAAACGAACGCCGCAAACCGCTTCGCTAATTCCTTCTCTATCTAAGTAAGGCAAAATTCCACCAAGATGCATTGGCCAACCAGAGCCAAGCAACATACAAATATCAATTTCCTGCGGTGTGGCAACAACACCTTCATCTAGCATCATTTTTGCTTCAATAGCTAGCGCTTCAAGGGCGCGTTTTCTTACCTGCTCAGATGTTGAAGGAGTATTGCCTTTTTCCAATAAAGCAAGAGCTGCGGGGTTAACTGAATTAACCCCATTCGCATCCTTAACATAGAAAGTTTTAACCCCCTCCTTAACAAATCTTTGCATCGTTGGTGAAATTTTGTAACGAGGACCAAGATTTTTGTTTAAGGTTTCTGCAACATGAAGTGCCACACCTGGCCCTACCAAGCCAAGTAACTCAAGTGAGGACATTGGAAAGCCCAGGGGAGTCATTGCAGCATCTGCAACCTCATAAGGAGTTCCTTCATCAATTGCATCGGTTACTTCACCCATAAAGCGAGTTAGTAAACGATTTACAACAAAAGCTGGAGCATCTTTTACAATAACCATAGTTTTCTTCAGGTCTTTACCAATATTAATTGCTGTAGCAGTTGTCGCATCATCAGTTTTGCTAGTTCTAGCTACCTCTAGAAGTGGCATAACGGCAACTGGATTGAAAAAGTGGAAGCCAACTACACGCTCAGGATTGTTAAGTCCTTCGCTCATTGCCTCAACAGAAAGAGATGAGGTATTTGTAGCCAAAATACACTCAGGGGTAACAATTGCCTCAAGCTCTTTAAACAGCTTTTGCTTTAGTGATAACTCTTCAAAAATGGCTTCAATTACAAAATCAGCATTTGCAAATATCTTCTTATCTACTGAACCAGAGATATTTGAAAGTAATCTAGCTGCTGCCTCGGCTGTGAGACGCTTTTTATCAACTAGTTTTTGAATTTCATTTTGAATCCAGGCGATGCCTTTATCTACTCGTTCTTGGTCAAGATCTGTAATTACTACAGGGACCTTTAAATTTCTAAGCATTAAAAGAGCGAGCTGAGATGCCATTAACCCTGCGCCAACTACACCAACTTTTGTTACTTTGCGGGCCAAAGCAGGTTTAGGAGCCCCTTCAACTTTTTTACGTTTCTTCTGGATGAGATTAAAAGAGTAAAGGGAAGCACGTAAAGAATCACTCATTACTAAATCCGCCAAAACCTTTGTCTCTTCTGCAAATCCATCACGTACTGAATTGCTTTGAGCAGATTTAATCAATTCAAGGGCTGCAAGAGGTGAGGTAATTTGTGCCCCACCATATTTCTTAGCAATCGCAGCTTTTCCAGTTGCTATAGCTTTTTCAAAACCAGCAGAGTCTTTGCTGAAATCTTTGCGTTCAATCTTTTTCTTTCCACTTAAAACATCTGCTGCGAATTTAACTGAGTGCTCTATAAAATCTGCTGGCTCATATACTGCATCAACAACACCAAGGGAGAGTGCATCTTTGGACTTCATCATTGTGTTGTTGTTTAGGGCATTTAAAATAATTACTTGCACTGCATTTTCTGGTCCGATCAATTTTGGGAGCAAGGTAGCTCCGCCCCAACCTGGAACCAATCCCAAAAAGCACTCAGGCAAAGCAGTAAATGCTGTTGAAGCCAGAGTTCGGTAATGGCAATTTAAACCAACCTCTAGGCCACCTCCAAGAGCCAAACCATTAATAAATGCAAAAGTAGGCTTCTTGCTCTCATGTAACTTTAGAAAAACCTCATGGCCAAGATCTCCGATTGCAATTGCTTGAGTTTTATCCTTTAAAAAGCTCATGGCAGATAAATCTGCACCCGCCGCAAATATGAATGGTTTTCCAGTAACTGCAATTGCTACGGCATCTGATTTTTGTGCCTCATCTATTGCATTTGAAAGTGATGCCAAAGAGGCTGCACCAAATGTATTTGGTCGATTATGGTCCGCACCATTATCAAGGGTAATTAAGGCTAGGTTTCCAGTGTGTCCAAAAGGAGATAGTGAAACCATCTGCAAAATAGCATTTGTAACTACTTCATCAGGTGCGCCAGCTAATACCTCAGACATTATTTGCCACCATTGTAGTTAGGGTTTTCCCAAATAATTGTTCCACCCATACCTAAACCAATGCACATTGTGGTAATTCCATACCTAACTTCAGGATGATCTTTAAATCCATTTGCAAGATTAAGTATTAATCGCACGCCAGAGGAGGCAAGCGGGTGGCCAACAGCAATAGCGCCGCCATAGATATTCACTCTTTTATCATCATCGGCAATCCCAAAGTGATCTAAAAAGGAGAGCACTTGAATTGCAAAAGCTTCATTTACCTCAAATAAACCGATATCAGTAATATCTAAACCAGCCTTCTTCAAAGCTTTAATTGTGCTTGGTACTGGTCCGTATCCCATAATCTCTGGTTCAACACCTGCGAATGCAAAGGAAACCATTCTTGCTTTAATTGGCAAATTTAATTCTTTTGCTTTTTCCTCCGAAGCTAAAATCGCAGCAGTTGCACCGTCATTTAATCCGGCAGCGTTTCCAGCCGTTACGCGGCCTGCTGCCCTAAATGGAGTTTTAAGTGCACCCAATGCTTCCAAAGTTGTTTGAGGACGTGGTGGTTCATCCACTGTTGCAACACCCCAACCTAATTCAATACTTCTAGTTGCAACTGGAATTAAATCTGGTTGAATTTTATTTGCAGCATATGCAGCTGCTGTTTTTTGTTGTGAGGCTAAGGCGTATTTATCGGCTCGCTCTTTAGTTAAATGTGGAAATTTGTCATGCAGGCGCTCTGCAGTCGCACCCATTTGTAGAGCATCAGTATCAACAATTTTTTCTGCAAGGTAGCGAGGATTTGGATCCATGCCATCTCCCATTGGGTGATTACCCATATGTTCAACTCCACCTGCAATTGCTAAATCATATGCACCCATGTTGATACCACCTGCAATTGTGGTAACTGCTGTAAGAGCGCCGGCACACCATCGATCAATTGAATAGCCAGGAACAGTTTTTGGAATACCTGCAAGAATTGAAACTGATCTTCCAATATTCATTCCTTGATCACCGGTTTGTGTTGCGGCAGCGATTGCAACATCATCAATTTGATCTAAAGGCACATTTGGATTTCGTTCTAGGAGTCCGCGAATACAACGGACCATAATGTCATCTGCTCTAGTTTGGGCGTATAGGGATCCTGCTTTTCCAAAAGGGGTTCGGACTGCATCTACTAAGACCACATTGGTTTTTGCACTTGCTGTTTTACCCATAATTGGCCCCTAGCTACTTGGCTTGAAGATATGAGTCTAGGTTACTCGCCAGTAAGGAAAATGGGTAGTGGCGAGGGCAAAACTTAAACTAGCGCTTTAGCTCTCGCAGGTTTTGTATACAGACGCAGCACTAAGCCTAGGTAGGCCACGTAAAGGAATAGCTGGACCCAAGTGGTGTTCACATCAAAACCAATGGTGCCGGCAAGTAAAGTGCCAGCAATTGAATCCTTTGCCATAACGGATGAGATATCCCAAGCATATGAGCCATCACCTGGAATCCAACCAAGCTCTTGGTACTCATGAATGCCGTACGAAAGAACGCCTGCCGCAACAATAATCAAAGCAATACCAGTGATGGTAAAAAACTTACTTAAATCAATCTTGATAGAGCGGTTGTAAATTAAATATCCAAGGATTACTGCAAGAGCTAGGCCGGCAACTAATCCAACTGAGGCGGATGAGGTTGCAGCAACTGTTTTAAAGTTTGTATAAACAAATAAAGCAGTTTCAAGACCTTCACGGGCAACCGCGAAAAATGCTGCTGCAGCAAGGGCCAATGGACCTGCAGATAGTGCATTATCGACCTTGCCGTGTAACTCATCTCTTAATGTTCTAGCCGCTCTCTTCATCCAGAAGACCATCCAGGTTACAAGTCCAACCGCTAAGAATGAGGTTGTGCCTGCGAAGAATTGTTCACCACGATCACTTAATTCAGCTGATGTGAATGACAAAAAACCACCTAAAGCAAAGCTTGCAGCCAGTGCAATTCCAACACCGGTCCAAATTGGGACCAATAGATTTCGACGATTTGTTTTAACAACGTAAGCAACCAAAATACCGACAATCAAGGCGGCCTCAAGCCCCTCACGAAGGGCGATTAAGAATGTGCTCAGCATGAGATGAGCATATTGCCAGCGAATTGAATTACGCAACTTAAGTGTTGCGTAATTCCAATCACACCTCTTTAGCCGCTAATTCAGGCTCAGATTCACCCTCACTGGCCTCAGGCAATACAACTGGTTCGGTGGCTCCAAGATGGGCAGCGATTAGCGGGCCAACCTGTTCAACCTGCCAGGTACGGGCCCCTAATTTAATCAACTCTGATTTAGTGAATTCTTCATACTCACTTGTGGTCGCAGGAGGATCTTGCCAACAAACTCGTTTTATAAATTCAGGGGTAATTAGATTCTCAGTCGGAATTGCCAACTCTTTTGCCAACTCCATTACCGCTGCCCGAGCATTGGTTAAACGAGCATATCCAAGTGGATTTTTCTCTTTCCAAATTTTAATTGGCGGCAAGTTATGAGAAGGAACACGAAACTCTGGCTGATCTTCAATTGGAGTTTTGAGCGATTTTGCGATCACTTGCTGCCAACGATTAAATGGCGGTGACTCCAACCTAGTTCGCCAACCGATTACTTTTGCAATCTCCTCTAGATTTTCAGGTCGCTTTGTTGCCAACTCCACAATTGCTTCATCACCTAATACGCGGCCAGGTGCTAGGTCTAACTCTCGAGCGAGCTCATCTCTAGATAGCCATAGATCTCGCACGATTGTGATTGTAATTCGATCCCGCACCTTGTGCATCCCTGAGGTTTTGCGCCAGCGATCAGGTTTTGGGGCATCGGAGAATTTATAGTTCTCATAGTTTTTCAAAATAGATGCAAAATCCTCTTTGGCCCATTTCAACTTTTTTTGTTCGATCAAGATTTCTTCAACTTTATCTCGGATATCTAACAAGATATCAACATCTAATGCTGCGTATGTAATCCATTCTGCTCGTAATGGACGAATAGACCAATCAACGGCGGAGTGCTCCTTGGCTAAAGTCAGCTCAAGCAAACTTTCAGCGAGTGCACCTAAACCAACCTTTGGACAACCAGCAATTCTTGCTCCCAATTCAGTATCAAATAAGTGTTGGGGCGTTAGACCTAATTCAATTAAGCAGGGTAAATCCTGAGTACTGGCATGAATTACCCACTCAAATTTTGATAACTGGTTATTAAATTTTCCCCATAATTTTGAATCTCGCAGAGGAATTGGATCGATTAGGTGTAGCCCGCCACCTTTGCGATAGATCTGAATTAAATATGCCCGCTGGCTATATCGGTAGCCAGATGCCCGCTCAGCATCAATTGCAATTGGGCCTTCACCAGATGAAAGTTGAGTGATGATATTTTCAAATGACGCTTCATCAGATGCAATTTCAGGCGTTCCATTTCGAGGGGAGAGCAGGGGAGTGAGCATTTGTTACTTAATACTAGTTGCTGCGAGCAATTGAAGTAACACCCTCAGGGATTGGTTCCAAGCCTGCTGTTATTGCAAGTAACTCCAACCAAGCCTGCACATGTTCAACAATACTTTCTGGATTTGTTGGAGTCCAAGATGCACGAACTTCAATCTCTGAATCCTCTTCACGATCTACTAACTCACCAAAGGAGGCGCTTGCAACTCTAGTTACTGTGCCACTTGGATTTATATATTCACAACCAAATTTCTTCAAAGATTCAATCAACCATGCCCAACCAATCTCTGGTAGCAGTGGATCAGATGCCATCTCTAAATCAATAGCAGCTCGAGCAAATGTCACACATCGCCACTGTCCGCCCCACCCTTCCTGGCCAGATGGATCATGAAGCAAGACAAATCTTCCAGTAGCAGCATCCTCTAAAACATCTGCGGTCATTGCTAATGCATGCGGTGCAAGTTTTTGTGGCGCAGGTACTGATTCAAGCAGAATTTCACCTCTTGGTTTTAGCTCCAATATTGGCGCTATCTGCTGATCAAAAGATTTATTCATACACTAAGGATAAATTGCATCCTGATTAAGTAGGCGAAGGCACGAGCAAGGCTGGGTTAAATAAAAAGTTTGGTCACATAGTAGGCTTGATAAATGGCCTCACTTTTAGCACTTTTCTCATCACTGCTTTGGGGCACTTCAGATTTTTATGGTGGAAAGTTATCCAAAAAACATCCGGCATTAGCAGTTACTGCAGTATCTCAAGCCATTGGTTTGTTAATTGGTATAACGATAGTTTTGGTGAGCACTTCTTGGATTAACCCTGATTTATCTTGGGAAGGTTACTTTCTTCCTGGAGTTATGGCTGGCTCACTAGGCTTTATTGGATTGGTAGCTTTTTACTCTGGTCTTGCAACTGGCCGCATGGGAGTTGTTGCTCCAATTAGTGCTCTGAGTGTTTTAATTCCCATAACGATTGCCTTTATAAATGGCGAAAAACCAACCTCACTTCAAATCTTCGGAATGTCTGTGGCATTGATAGGTGCGGTATGTGCAAGTGGGCCGGAAATCAAAGGTGGATTAGCTGTTAGACCAATTGTTTTGGCTGTTATTGCAGCTTGTGGTTTTGGAGGTGCAGTAGCTTTTATTGCGAAAGGTTCTGAAACAAGTGCTCTTATGACCATGACAACAATGCGCTTTACAACCTTTACTGTAGCAATTTTCTTATTTGCTCGATTTAGATCTGTGGGTGGATTAAGTAAAAAAGATCTGCCCATTTTGATTCTGATCGGTGGCGCAGATTTTGCTGGCAATTTACTTCTAGGTGTTGCTACTACCAAAGGCTTAGTTTCAGTTGCGGTTGTACTTGGCGCCTTATATCCAATCATTACCGCATTGCTTGCATATAAATTTTTAAATGAGGTTTTGCACAAGATTCAATACCTTGGAATAGCCTTTGCAATCACCGGTGTTGCACTTATTTCACTTGGCTAGTTTTTTATAAACCCTAAACTCACAGCTGCCCGCGACTTCACTATCAACTAATTGAAAACTACTAGTTAAATCTTGGATAGATATTTGATTATCACCGGTTAGTTCTAGATTAATAGTTAGATAAAACTGGTCAATTAAGGAATCCGAGATCATCTGGGTAAGCAGGCTCGGGCCTGCTTCGACCAGCACATTTATTACCTCCCTGCCATTTTCAAAATTTGTGCCAATCTCTGAGATCATCTCCTTAGCCGATAATGAGAATTGCTTTGCCAATTGATTTTTTGGCTGCAATCTAACTTTGGTATGGGTCAGGATGTATAGCGGAATTGGAGTTCTTTTATATGGCTCACGCCTTGCGGTATTTCCGCCAATTAGGATCAAATCATTTTTTAAGCGCAACGCCTGAAATCGGTCTCGATCTTCTTGGGTAGAAAGCGGAGTTGAGGAGCCAGATATCGAGGTTGATCCATCTTTGCCAACGATCAGGTTGGCTGTGACAATCACCGGTTTCATGGAGTAAAGGCTATCGAGTGTCAGTGCTCTGATCTAATCTTTTTCTATGATCATCGATTGTAATTCCTGTGTAATGCGCCAAATCGCCTGTGGTGATTGCGTTGTTTCTGTCTTGCTTGAAATTAAGCCAATGCCAGAAAAAAATGCTGAGTTTAGTAACACTGACAAAGCAGCAATTTCAAACCTTGCCTCAGTTGGATTAGTTCCACCACTTAGGTTTAAGCCCGCTAGCAAGAGCGGTACTAGCCGGAAGAAAACTGGTTGATTATGAATAATTTCACCCTTATTTAGAAAATTCTCAGCGTAATACGCTTACGCCGGGTTGAGTAAGGAAGGTTTTGGCGGTTAGCCTTTATAAATGAAATTTTGGCTAAGGAGCATTTTTGCCCTGATGATTGGTGTTGGAGTGCTAACTCCACTTCCTGCCAATGCTGCGCCAAATTTAATCGAGGTTCAAGGCCGCGTAAGGGATTTGCAGGAACAGGCGACAACTGCTGCAGAAGGTGCCCAAGAAGCGAAGGTTCAATTAGCAAAACTTAAGAAAACGCTCAGCACTGTTCAGCAACAAGCCAGTCAGCAAGGTGCATCGGTTGATGCATTAAATAAAACTATTGGCGCCATCGCAAATGAACGTTATAAATCAGGACCATTAAGTCAATCCTTAGAGTTGTTGTTCTCTTCAGACCCTGCCTTATACCTATCAGCTGCTGGATCCCTTGAAGCGGTAACAAGACAAAAGACAGCTGACCTGAAGAAGTTTTCAGTTGCAACCCAAAGATTAAATGCCACCTCCCTAACAGTTGAAGATAAGTTGGCGATGGTAAAAGCGGCGGAGGCAAAATTCACTAAACAACTAGCGCTGGCCAACTCAAAACTGAAAGAAGCAGAGGAGCTACTAGCTAAATTAACCGCTGCCGAACGCGAGCGGTTAGCTAAATTAAATAATGATCAAGAAGATGCTGATCAACAAAAATCCTTAAGTGATGCCAACAAGTATGCAGGTGTCTCTGGTAGAGGTGGAGTTGCAATCAAGTATGCATTAGCCCAAATCGGTGATAAATATGTATTTGGTGCCGATGGCTTAACTTATTGGGATTGCTCAGGACTTACTATGCGAGCATTTGCAGCCGCAGGCGTATCTCTGCCGCACTCATCTCGAGCTCAGTATCGATATGGAAAGCCGGTTGCTAAAAAAGATTTACAACCTGGTGACCTAGTATTTTTTGGAAAACCAATTTCACATGTTGCAATTTACTTAGGTCCGGATCGAATGTTGCATGCGCCGCGATCTGGTAGCCGAGTTAAAATTGCAAACATGGATATGGGCAGAAAACCTTATATTGGAGCCCGCCGTTTATAGCGAGAAGAAAGTTCTCCTAGTTACAAATGATCTAGGACCTCGAGCTGGTGGAATTGAAACTTTTGTACTTGGGTTAGTAGAGGGTTTACCAAAAAATTCTTTAGTTATTTACACCTCATCTCAAAAAGGTGATGAAGCGTTTGATTTGGATCTATTAACTAAATTCGGAGCCGTTGTAATCAGAGATAGAGCAAAAATCCTTCTACCCACCCCAAGAATTACAAGACGAGCAGCCCGAATCCTTAAGCAATATCAAATAAAAAATGTTTGGTTTGGGGCTGCCGCACCACTTGGTTTAATGGCAAATCAGTTAAGAAAGGCAGGTGCGACCAACATTGTTGCACTATCTCATGGACATGAGGTTTGGTGGGCAAGGATTCCAATACTTAGAAGGTTGTTGAAGAAAATAATTAAAGAGGTTGATCATCTTGGGTATCTTGGTGATTTTACGAAGAGCAAGCTGAGCAAAATAAGTAGTGAGGCTCATAAATTTGTTCAGATTGCACCTGGGATTGACACAAATCATTTTTCACCAAGAAATCCAAATCCAGAGTTAATTAACAAGTATAAATTGGAAGGAAGGCGCGTAATTGTCTGCGTAAGCCGATTAGTCCATCGCAAAGGTCAAGACCAATTAATCAAAGCAATGCCAAAGGTGCTTGAAAAATACCCTGATGCAATTTTACTTTTAGTTGGAGAGGGACCAATTAAACAAATGTTGTTTAATTCAGCAAAGCAACTGGGATTACTTCCCAAAGTGATCTTTACTGGAAGGGTCAATCACAAAGATCTACCAGAGTATTTCTGCTTGGGTGAGGTATTTGCAATGCCAGTGCGCTCTCGCTTTGCCGGGCTTGAGGTTGAAGGCTTAGGAATTGTTTATTTAGAAGCAAGTGCATGTGGATTGCCAGTAATAGTTGGCAATTCTGGTGGAGCGGTAGATGCGGTAAAAGACAAAACTACCGGATTAATTGTTGATGGAAATGACACTGAAATGATCGCTAACTCAATATGCCAGATACTTGCAGAGCCGATTAAGTCTAAGAATATGGGGCAGAGTGGTCGCAATTGGGTGTTGGAAAATTGGCAATTAAGTAATTGGTCTAAGAAGTTTAACGATCTATTGATTAGAAATTAGTAAATTCTCAATACCTATTGAAACTGCTTGTGCTCTATTAGTAGCGCCGAGCTTTCGGTAGATATTGGTTAGATGGGTTTTAACTGTTGCCTCACTTAGAAAGAGCATAGAACCAATTGCACTGGCTGTGGCACCAGTTGGCAGAAGTGCTAAAACCTCTAACTCCCGTGCTGTTAGTTGGAAATCTTTCTTGGGAATACTTGTTTTAATTTCTCCAGCTTTGAAAAATCCATTGATTCCCGCCGCTATCTTCTCTATCACCTCAATTAGTGACTCAACCGGTGCTGATTTCGTGACAAATGCGGTTGCACCTGCCTTCTTAGCCGTTTCAAGTGTTGCGGTGTCATCATGCATAGTTAAAACGATAAATTTACTCCCACTTTTAGAAGCAATCGCTTGCTCAATTAGATCTATTCCACTTGATGCGCCTAAATTTATATCAACCAAGGTGATCTCTGGTTTATATTGATTTAACATTGCAAGAGCCTGAGCCACAGATGATGATTCGCCAATTATTTCAAAGCCATTCTTTGTCAAGGCATCTGATAGTCCGGCACGGATTAACTCATGATCATCAACTATAAGTATTTTCATTAAGGAAGTGTAATTTCAATTGTGGTACCAGATGGATTTGAGTTCATTGCAAGCTTGGCACCAATTTGAGTTAGCCTTTCAGTAACACCGGTAATTCCATAAGAACTCTCCTTGCTAATCACACCACCTTTACCATCATCTGATATCACAATCGAATGATCAGTTAAGTTAATAACAACTTTTGATGCATTAGCGTGACGTTTGCTATTAAGCAGGAGCTCTCTAATTGCTCGCAAGAGTTCAAATTTATGGGCAGAATTAATTGATGCATCACCGATTACTTCAACTAAAGTCTCCGAATCTGAAAATATACTTTGAGCCTGATCCTTTAATTGTTCGACCAATGGTTTTGGACTATCAGTGCGCAGATCATAGATCTCATCTCTAACTTGATTAATTATGGAGCTAAGAGAGTGCCTGATTTCGCGCAACGAGGTTCTATTTTGCTGCGTTTGATTTTCATCGCCAATGATTTGATCTAGGCGATAACCAAATGCAGCTAGTTCTTGAGCCAAACCATCATGAAGCTCTCGAGCAAGTCGAGTTCGTTCAGAATTAGGCGAAGAGTTCATCAATCTCGCGAGCAAATTGCTGCGATACCACATGTCGTTTCACGGATAACTTAGCGGTCAATTGACCACCAGGAATTGTGAAGTCGACGGGCAAGATTGTGAATTTTCTAATTGATTCAGCTCGGCTAACAGCCTTATTAG
>JACCDP010438318.1_pt1 | contig 18453 bp, 13 predicted proteins | sample 7445841 | NCBI WGS metagenome assembly JACCDP01 (sample SAMN15323441, study PRJNA562643) | freshwater metagenome | isolation source: river surface water | place: USA:Blue River Watershed | collected 2017-08-17
AATCGATCGATGGGGGAAATTGATCATGAAATTTTATTTAGTGACGTGTAAACATGGCCATGTTGGACGTGATAAGTATTTACCGTTAGCGATTCCGATTCGAGCAGAGTCGATGGAAAAAGCCATTGAAATTGCTAAAAACAAACCCGGGGTTAAAAAGGATCACCCGGATTGGTGCTTAAGTAAACCACGGATTTTATCCGCAGATGAATACACCGAGGCAAAGAAGGCTTATCATGGGCATCGCTATTTTCAAAGGAGAACAAGGCAAAACCTCCATCTCTTTCAAGATGAATTAGTCATGGAACCTAATTTTACGATTCACAACAAAATCAAAACGAATACAAAAGTTTGGACGAAGAAAGAAGACTTATCAAAGTACAAAGCCAAGCGCATTAAGGAATTCAATCAGAGTTACACCAAACATCAAGGAAGAGAGGAATAAGAATGATGCTAGACTTCCTCGCCGATCTAGGTGAATTCTTTTTAACGGTCATCGGCGCGATCATTGGTCTTTATGTGCTCTATCTCATCTACTTCAAAACCAATATCAACATCCCTGATGAAGATTTAGATAAAGTCAGCAAAGGTGGAGATCATTAAAGCTGATTTTAAGAGTTTTTTTTATTTTATTTGGTTAATCATAAGTTTATGCAGTAAAGTTGATTTATTTCTGATCGTGTATAATTTACATAAATGAAATTAACAATAGATTTACTTAAAATAGGTTTTTGGATAAGTGTAATTACAGCATTTATTAATACTTATATAGCAATCTTTAATCCAAGTTATGATTTTTCTTTTTTTGTAAGATTTTTTACTTTTTTTGCTCTTTTATTAGTTGGATATATGATTTTTAAGAATAATGCGCTTGTGGATTATAAGATTAGGAATTTTGTTTTAATTGTGATTGCAATTTTAGGGATATTATACAATCCACTTTTTGCAGTTCACCTAGGTGATAGCGCAATTTGGTTTGTATTTAATTTAATGAATACTGCTGGATTTAGTTGGTTTGCCTTTCAATTAAGAAAAAAAACAAATATTTTTTGATTCTTTTTTACCAATTAGCATTTCACTATTTTATTTGATTTAATGAATATTTCGTTCAAATAAATTCATTTCAAAATTTAATTGAAGTTATTAATACATCACTTTAGGTTTAATGAATTAAGTTTAACTCAAGTAAATCTATAAAATGGAAATTTTTAATCCTTGATATATAAATATTTTTATTTTTACTTTGTGCACTATTTATTATTTTCCAGAAATTAATCAATTGATCCCGTTTGTAATATTTCCAATTTAGGGATACCCAATTGTAAGAGATCTGGATAAACCAAGGAATCAAATAAAACCTCCACTCTAGCATGATCGACTTTCCAATCATATTGATTCTTTCGTTGACCTTCTCGACCATCTTTGACGACGTAATCATCGAATTCTTTTCTATTCATCGTGTATCGAATTCCCTTGTATATGAAGTAAATGGCAACATGTTTTGCGTAATATCCTGGCCACTTGGTATCAAAAATAGCACTGAGCCACTTTTGATATAACTCTAATAATTCAGTTGGTGCTTTTCCATCTTTAAGACTACCGTTAGGGATTCCTTTTCCATACATAAGTAGCATTTGCTGATCCAATAAATTAGTCATGTTTCCTCCTCCAATCACATCCTAAGGTATCTCGGAATTATTGGGTCGCCTTGAAAGCGACAACGATTATAATAAATGTATGGAATCCTTAAAGTCCTATATTCATAAATTAAAGAAATCATCGTTTGTTGATTTACTGCTTTTCTTAATGCGAACAAAAGCACTCGATAGTCCCACGGTCTATAAGCGGGCACTAATGGATCGAAAGTTATTTTCCAAGTTAGTCAGTGATCGTGGTTATAAACCAAGTAAGAAAATGGTTTGCCGATTAGCGTTAGCACTCCACCTAGATGCGAAAGAATCGAAAACCTTTATTAAACGAGCGGGATTTATTTTAACCAGTGGCTCCATCTTTGATTTAACCATCCGATATTGTATTGAACACAATATATTTGATATTTATCAAGTCGAAGCTTTATTAGAAAAACAACAACTCACTTTTTTTGATTGATTCATGGATTTAATTGTCGCTTTGGATGCGACCTTTCATTTTTTTACTTTGGTATTTTTAAGCATGGAGGAAACCTTATTGCTTCAAAGCAAAGGTTGTTCAATACATGCAAATCTTTATCATCTTTAATACCCGATCAGAACAAGATCGAACGCTGTTTAAAAGGCTCATCGCTCGGTGCCAAGAATTAGAGATCAAACTTAAGTTTACCGACCCTAAGTTAAGAGCAGGTAAAGAAAAATTTACGGTGTTGGATATTCCAAAGACAACCCTGGAAAAGACACCATATCGGCAAATGTGTTTATCGACCATGAGTAATTTACCTTTTGGATATGGGTATCGAGCGGAACATCCTCAAAAACAACTGCTTACGATTAAACGATTCATGGGGCATTTTGATCAGTTGGTGATTGACCAGAACCAGTGGTTACTAGATGAGTTATATTATCTGGAACGTGACATTTGTGGATTGTTGCTTCAATAATTGATTTGGTTATAGGCTATTTGTAAATGAAGAGATGAATAAACCATTCTCAACTGATTCTATAAGTTTATTAAAAATTGTTAATCTTAACTTATTCATTGATTTACTTTAAATTAGTTATTATTCAAAGCCATAATATTCTTAATTTTTTATTAAAATATTGAAAAATTGTAAAATATTATAAAAATATGTCAAAATTAAAAAAATAGTTTTCTTAAAAGTTCATTTAGGATTATCTGCCAACGATAAGGACTAACAATGTTAATAAAGAAGTTGAATTTTATTTTGTATGAGATTAATTAGGATTCTATTAAGTCCTTTTCTATCCTTTCTATTATCTTTTCCTTTATTAGAACTTTAATATGGGTTTTTTATATTTCTAAAGGTAGATACTTTATGGAAGGAAAAATAATATGTTAATAAATAATTACATAAAAAAAGAAGGAAGAGCTTTACCAGTTTTTATTTTATTAGATGTTAGTGGAAGCATGAGTGGAGAAAAAATTGAAACCGTTAATGTTGCATTAAAAGAAATGATTAACAAATTTAAAAAAATAGAAAATCCCAAAGGAATTATTGAATTGTGTTTGATGACTTTTGGTGAAAATCATGTAAATATTATCAAATCTCTTTCTAGGATTAATGACCAGGATGCATATACTTTAACAGCGTCTGGTAATACTCCTATGGGGATGGCTTTTGAGAAAGTTGCTGAAATGATAGAAGATAAAAATATTATTTCATCAAGAGCTTATACTCCAACAATCGTATTAATTAGTGATGGAAATCCTACAGATTACAATGCTTCTGGCAAAAGCTTAGAAGAAATTATGGCGTGGGAACCATTAAGGAAGATTCATTCAGGTACTAGAGCTTCAAAAGCCACAAAGCTAGCTATGGGCATTGGTAATGATGTTGATATCAATATTCTTAAGTCTTTTATTAATAATAATCAAATACCAGTTATATCTGCGAAAGACAATAACACAATTGCTAAATTCTTCGAATGGGTTACTTTGTCAGTTAGTGTGCGTTCTGTAAGTTCAAATCCTAACAAAGTTGTCGTTGAAGATACATATATGTTTGATAAGGATGAAATTGAATTCTAATGGTTAAAGAAGGCGAAAAAGTATTAATTAAGGGAAAAGAATACACTCTCGGCACCAGGCTTGGTGGTGGTCTTGAGGGAAGTATTTTTAACGTAGAAGGATATTCTAAATATGTCATTAAAATAATAAACGATGATAAGATGTCAAAGGTTCAAAGAGATGATACCTATAATCATTTACTATGGTTATATAATCTTGGTTCAAGAAACAAATCAATTAGTCAGATTCTTACTCTTCCAAAGGCACTTTTAGATGACCATTTAGGGTATATTATGCTAAAGGCCAACGAACATGATAGCTTGAAAAAATTTCTTGATATTCCAGAAGAGATGAATAATTTTGAAGATTGGTATAAAAAGGAATTCACTTTAAAGAAGAGATACCAGATTATTATTAATCTTTTTAATTCTTTAAGAGAATTACATCTTGCAGGACTTGTCTTTACAGATTTATCCCCAAACAATATCATGATCCATCAAAAGCAGAATCAAATAGTATTTATTGATACTGATAATACAAGAAATAGAATGGATTCATATTTAGGAGTTTTAGGAACTCCCGGTTACATGGCACCTGAAGTTTATAGAAAACCCGATATCAATTTAACAAAGACCTATAATGTAGATCCTAAAATTCTATCAAATTGTGGCCGAATAACTCCGGAGAGTGATATCTTTGCTGCTGCAATAATTGCGTTCCAGTTATTAGTTCTTCAACATCCATTTATTGGTGACGAAGTAGAAAATGGCGAACCTGAATTAGAAGAAAAGGCTCTTGAAATTAAGACTGATTTTATAATGAAAGAAGGTACTGGTAATAAATCAAGCATGAATTTAGTTCCAAGCTTCAATAAAATTACTACTCCAAAAATAAGAGAATTATTCTATAAAACATTTGTTGATGGGAGACTAAATCCAGCTTTGAGACCTTCTGATGAAGAATTTTTGGAGGCATTTCAAAACGCTTTTGATTTAATAGTAGAATGTCAAAATTGTGGATTTAGTAGGATCTATTCATTTGATGGTAAAAATGAATGTTTAAATTGCGAAGAAGAAATTGGACCAAAAATTGTTCTTATTATGTACAATGTCATTCAAAACATTAATAGAGATGAACTTATTAATTCTATTGGAGATTATCCAAAACTTTCAATTGACCTCGAGAATTTAAAAGATTTAGAAGGAAATGATCCTTCTAACTTCTTTGAAATATCTAGAATAATCCTTGAACCAGGTGATAAAAAAGGTAAGTATCTATATTTGCGTCATTTTGAGTCAAATACTGAAAGAAGTAAACAATACGCTAGAATTACTTTATCAGAGAATGAATCTTCTTTAAAGGTTGAAATATTACATAACTCATTTAAAAATCCCTATCTTGTTGAAAGTAAAACTAAAACAAATATTCCTTTAGGTGATGGAAAAGAAAATATTCAATACGAAAGATATGGCATTGTTTTTGACAGCAAAAAACAAGGAAAGGGACTTTTGCAGATTTTCTGTAAATTTATAAAGGTTTAATTACGGATTTCAGAAAAGATAATATAAAAATAGGGAGCTTTGAATATTCCATAATTGCATATTCTAATATTGGTGATGGCAAATTAGAAAATCAAGACAGTTATGATTATTTTTTCGATCATCAACAAATGATTATTACTGTTGCAGATGGATTAGGAAGTGCACCATTTTCAAAGGAAGGCTCTTCAAAAATAGTTAAGCTTCTTATCGAGATAATTAAAGAAGAAATTTCATATGATAATATTTCATTAGAATTATTGAAACGCTGGAAAAAATCAGTAACTGAGAATTTGATTCTTTATGATACAACCATAAAATTCATCCATATAAAAAATGGAAGTGTTCGTTATGGTGGTGTGGGGGATGGTTGGATTGCATTCAATACCGTTAATGAATTAATTAGCCTAACCACAACTAATAATTTTTCTAATCAAACAGACACCATATTATCTTTTGATTTAAAAAACAAATTCACAATAAATCAAATTGAAGAAAATGACGTTTTAAATATGCTTATCTCAACTGATGGCTTTTCAGAAGATATTGATAAAGACAAGGGGAAAGCATTGATGGATGATGTTTATAATCAAGTATCTACAAATAGCAATGCCTTTGAGGAAGACATAATAAATACACTAAACAATTGGCCTATTGAAAGTAATAAAGATGATAAAACAGTCATATTTGTTCAACGAAAGGGTGTTGGATTATGATTAATAATAATTTTTTTGTCGGTAATTATGTTACGGGAAATTTTAAACCTCAATCAGAAATAAAAAAGGATATACATAACTATAAAATAGAGAAAATTAATGAATCTCTTAATTTAATTAATGGCAATGAAAAAGTTGAACTAGTTCCGGTTGGTGCCATTGATAAACTAATTGTTAAGGGATTTAGTGACGAATTGGGTGAATTAAATGAGTCAATTTATCGCTTAGAAAAAAATGGGGACTTGGTTATTCTAATTCTTTATACATATTCAGAAACTCAAAAATTACTATTAGAATCACAGAAAATAAGAATTCACTTATTGAGAGAAGCCGAAAAACAAATTTGTGGTGAAGGTTATTATGACTTTCATTTAAATTCTACAGAAGAAATAGTTCCTTTACTAAATGGTTTATTCGTTAATAATAGAAGTATATTTATTCATAAAGATAACAAAAATCCTGATTCATTCCAAATGTTCGGTAAAAGGTATCGTGCCAATGTCCGAATGGAAAGACCAGGAATTTATGTTATTGATCGAATTTATAAAACGTATAACAAAGAATATTCATTTGAACTCATACAAATTTTTGGTGATATTGAGTTTGTTCTTTGGAATGATTCAATTGGTATGCAAGGGAATGGACTCCCCTTAAAAAGCGTTAGATCAAATGAAATATTCAAAGCTTGGGATGAATATATGGATTTTAAAAAACAAATCTATGAAGATGATCTCAATAAATTTGGATTTATAAAATATGAAAATATAGAAGTTGAAGGAGATAAATTAATATTCAATTTAACAGAGAAGGTCGCAGAAAGTAAGAACGTTCGTAATATTGAATTTGAATTTATGTCATCATTTAGTAATGACGGTTTAAGAATATTACCTACAAGCATCAATGAGATTCTTGCTGAAAAGGTAACAAAGAAGAATGCTGCTATATATATTGGGACTTGCAATAATGATGGCTATTTTGAAGATAAATTAATATTTGGAATTCCAAAGTATGGTTTCTCTAATGCTTTGAAAGTTGCGAATGGAATATTATATGTTTCTAACCACAATATTCAAGTTGAACAAAAAAGAAGAAGAAAAGTAATAGCCAAAATTGAATCTAAAACAAATGAAGCTGCAAATATTATTATGAAATTAAGTGAATCAAATGTTGTTGATGATCAGCTTGGAACAACATACAATCCAGTAAATTCAGATGTGCTTAAAAAAATGTTCGGAAATCCAAATGTTAAATTAAAAGAAGTTTATAGAGAAGCGATGTCTATAGCATTAAATACTCCGGATATTGCTCTAGTTCAGGGTCCTCCTGGGACGGGTAAAACAACTTTAATTAAAGGTGTTATTACAAGAATAAATCGAATGAATAAAAATTATAAAATCTTAGTTAGTTCAGAACAACATGAAGCATTATTTAATGTTGTTGATAAACTTTCTGAGAATAAATTCATACCACCATTTGTTTCGAGTAAGAAATTTGATTCAGATACTTCTGACGAAGACAACCAACACTTTGAAAAGAATGTAAAAGAGTTCCAGAAGCATTTCTCCCTTGTATGTAAAGAGATATTGCAGAATGTTAAAAAGCGAGATAGTAAAGCTCTTTTGATTACAGAGTGCGTGTATATTTTGCAAGATATAAGAGACAAAAATTATTCTAAAAATTATATCTCAACTGTAATAGATAAACTGAAAGCTAAAATAATCTCATTAGGTTATTACGATAAGATGACAAATGAATTTGCAGAATTATATCAATGTATAAAGGCACCTTCATCAAATCAAGATGTTGAAAATCTTGATTTCTCCACAAGAAATATAATTAGGAAAATAGAAGCACAAAGAACCAATCTTGAAGGATATGGTGATGATGGTGTTCGTCAATTAAACGATCTACAAAATATACTTGAAAGAAATCAATACAATCAATTAATGTTATCTAAAAAAGTATTTGAAATCTTAGTAAGTGGAAATGTAAATGAAATTGAAAAGATTTTTAATCTTTATGTAGAATACGTTGAGACTCTTAAAGATAGATTTATTCCCAAAGAAGTAAATGAATTTAATGGTAAAGTGTTAGATTTAGGGGCGATTGTAAAAACTATTTCTAAAAAGTTATATGAAGCATCAAAAGAAAAACCAAGAGATTTTTTTGAAATTGTAGAAACTTTAATGTATAGGTTAAATGATATTGATGCTTCTGGAGAGGCCGTTAAAACATACACTTCAGTTATTGGAAGTACATGTGCTCAAGCAGAAAAGAGTGGCGATATTGCTGATGTACAAAAGTATGATTATGTCATTATAGATGAAGCCGCAAGGGCAAATCCATTAGATATTATGATACCTATGATGATGGGAACAAAAGTCATCTTAATTGGTGACCACAAACAACTTCCTCACTATATTGAATCGGACTATGTTATTAAATTTAAATCAGAAAAAAGCAAATACTCTAATTTTGATGAAAACTTATTAACCAAGTCATTGTTCCAAATCATATTTGAAAACTTGGAAAAAGCATATAAAGAAGGAAGAATTAAATTCAAGAGAACTATACAAATTGACGAACAACATCGTATGAATCCAGTTATTGGTACATTTATTTCTAATGAATTTTATGATGGAAAGATTAAAAATGGTGAAAGAACATTTAATAATATTAATGACTTTAATGTGTTCAATAATAAAAATATTGTTTGGTTAAATGTAAAAATGTTTGATGGACCTGAAACTAAGATAGATCAATCTTATGCTAGAGAAGTTGAAGCATTACGCATTATAGAGTTAATCAAAGAGTTAATTAGTAAAAATCCCAGAAGAAATCTTGAAATAGGTATTATTTCTTTCTATAAGGGTCAAGTAAAGTTCATTAAGCAAAAATTGGAAGAAAACTTTCCTAGATCAATTCTTGAAAGCATTTCATGTAATACTGTTGATTCTTATCAAGGTAAAGAGTTTGATATTGTTGTTTTATCTGGTGTAAGAAGTAATACTGCAACATCACCTGAAAAGAGTTTAGGGTTTGTTCATCATTCTGAAAGTCGAATTAATGTTGCATTATCACGTGCTAGGAAACTGTTAATTGTTGTGGCAGATGCTGATACATACAAAAAAACAGAGCATTTTAAGCATTTTTTAGATTATGTAAAAAAAGAGGGCTATTATGAACAATAACGAAATTTTAAATCCACTAGAAGGACAAAGAGTAGGAGAATTTATCTATCCTTTCTACCGGTTCAGTGCAATAATACCCAATCAAATCGGGGGAGACATCTTCGTTTGGTTATACTTATCTCTAGTTGTTTTTGTAAATGAGACAAAGAATTTTTCAAAAGAAAACTATAATGAAGAAGTTAAGCTAGAAGCACAAAAACTTATTATTGATAAATTCTCAAATATTGTTGATTATCAAACTTTAGAAAAAATAGTTAATAATGCAGAAAAAGATTTCATTATAAGTGAAAGGATTAAAGAAGATACTTTCTTTTTTTTAGATACATTTGAGAATCTTTTTGCTGAAACATGTGAAACTAGAATGGTTTATCAAGATGCAATAACGGGTGAGATCTTACCTTTTTTTGGGGATACCTCCAATATTGAAGATTCTATAATAAGCACGGATGCAGATGAAAACAAAAAATTTGCTCGTTCCAAACTAAAAGATCCATCTAGTAGGTCTATAAAGAAAGCATACGAACAGTATATGAAATTAAAAAAATTTAATTCTGTTTCTCTTTATGCTGATGTTGAACTAGTAGACGATTTCTATGATGAAGATGAACAAACATTCTTAGATAGTTCTGTTGAGGGTGTATTCTTTGAAGAAAAAAAAGAAATAAAGTCTTTAAAGCAAATGGATGTCATACCGATTCAAGATACTAAAGTTGAAATTAATCTTCTTGTGCCAATTTATATTAAAGATAATCAACTATCAGCCAGAAGCCCCTTTGGAAAAATTACTGACGAATGGTTCGCAAAATGCATGTTAAAAGGAAGAAATATTTCAGAGGATATGGACAAAAAACTAAAAGCAATGGAAAAACAATATTGTATTGAAGAACGAAAAATAGAATCATACATCGAATCAAATCATAGAGATTTTGCTTCAACCTTAAAATACTGCCAAACAATATATAGACTTATCGATTCCCTTGCCGATAATAAAATTCGAAAATATGTAGTTAAAATAGATGATAGTTTTAGAGGAGGCGATAGTAGTGTTTTTTTTAACAACATCGGTTTACTTCTAGAAGCTGTAATAAGTAAAATTCAATATTCGGGAAAAACGACAGCAATAGAAAGAACTCAAACTAATTTTAATTCTTTCTGTAATCAAATTGATAATAGGTGTCGACACACTTCTGTTAATTATCGATTATTACAGAGCAAACACATCTTTGATAACTGGAAAAAAAAAGATGTTAAAAGAGATGGAACGGAGTTCAATTATTTTAAAGCAGATATAACTGATATTGTAATGAGAACTAATCTCATCAATTCCCCCATTATATATGACTCATTCCTTGAAAACTTGTTTTACTTATATAATCTGAGAAATAAGTATGGTTCTCATCACAATAGTGGTGATGACAATCTCGTACTTAACGAAGAAAAACTAAATATACTAACAAAGGTATTGAGAGTCCTCATTGAGTTAATTTAAAGGAGAAAAAGATATGAGTAAGAAAAACAAACAAAAGAATCGACAATTTAACAACTCTGTTGAACATGCTTCAACTCCACAAACAAAGCCTACTGTAAAGGTTGTTAATGAAATTCTAACGACAGTCCAAGGAGAGACTTTGTTACAAGAATCTATTTTTAAAATGGAGAAATATGTTAATGAGCAAAAAGTAAAAGCTGATGTGTATTTTAATGAACAAAAAGAAAAAGCTGATCAATATTATTCAAAAAAATTAGAAGAGGCTAATGGTCTTAAAGAAAAAGCAGAAGAATCTATTCAAAAAGAAGTTGAAAAAGCAATTAAACAAAAAGAAAAAGAAATGAAAGATCAAATTGATGATTCAAATAAACAAGCACATGAAATTGTTAATAAAGCCAAGGAAGATGCTAAAGAAGAAGTTTTTAAGCTAGAAGAAAGAGCAACGCAACTTGATGAAGCAGAAAAAGAGTTAACAAAGAAATTAGCAGAAATTGAATCTAAAAAAATTCTTTATAAAAAAGAAGTATTGGATAGTATTCAAAATGATTTAAAAGCTATATCAAATGAAAAGGAACAACTTCAAAAAGAACTTGATGATTTTAGAAAAGCTTTAAAAAAGAAAGAAGCAGATGTGGCTGCCTTAGAAGAAGATAATAAATATTATGAAGAAGAATTAAGAGCAAATGGAGTAAAGAGAAGCGAAATTTTAGGGTATCAAACAAAAATTTCAACACTTCAAGGCGATTTAGACACTATTAATAATTTATATATCGAGCTTCAGGATAGAGCTAAAAGGCTTAATGCTCAAATCCTTTTATATGGCGATGACCCTTCTAAAGCAATCAAAAAGAACGCTGAATTAGTGAAAAGAGTCGCTGAATTAGAATCTCTTTTAAGTAATTCTCCCTCTAAAGAAGAACTTGATAATTTAAGAGCTAATACTATTAAATATAATGGAATCAACAATCAACTTGAAATTGCAAAGCAAGAAAAACTAAGACTTGAAGCTGAAAATATAGAGTTGAAAGTTGATAAAGATGAAATAGAATCATATCGTAAATTCATTAAAATTTTAGAGTTGCAAAAAGGTGAACTTCGAAGAGAATTAGATAGAAATATTGAGTTATATAAAAATAGTACTGAAAAAGTATTTGCAAGTTTATCTTTGATTGATGAAATGACTTGTATTGATTATCCATCAATTTTAAGAAATGGAAATATGAGTTTAAAAATTCTTTGCGATAGATTTAGAGGATATTTGGCTAATAGACGTACAAATCCTCTTTACTATGAAGAAAAAACCATTCGTACTTTTATTGCAGGATTTGCGTCATCAAGAATTATGATTCTAGAGGGTTTATCAGGCACTGGCAAATCAAGTTTACCTAGAGCTTTTAAAGATTTTATGGGATCTGAAACAATTGAAGTTCCGGTTCAATCTTCTTGGAAAGATAGAAACGATTTACTTGGTTTCTATAACGACTTTAAAAAGCAATATAAGGAAACTGAATTCTTAAAAGCTTTATATAAGGCAACACACGATCCTAATAATATTTATATTATTGTTCTGGATGAAATGAATTTGTCACGTATTGAATACTATTTTGCTGACTTGCTTTCAGTTTTAGAAAAGCCAAATACAGAAGACTGGAGAATAGAGTTAATATCTGATTATGCAAGTATAAATAATAATCCAAATTCATGGCCTAAACTAATTCATGATGGAAAGTTACAAATTAGTGATAATACATGGTTTGTTGGAACAGCAAACAAGGATGATTCAACATTCATGATTACTGATAAAGTTTATGATAGATCTGTTGTATTAAATTTTGATAAGAAGGGTGAGTATGAAAAAGTAGACTCATCAAATCCTATTAAAATGAATAATACAGATTTTCAAGCCCTATTACTTCAAGCATCAAAATTTAACGATAAATCTAATGAAGCAAGATATAAGGAAATAATTAAGTTTTTAGATGATACAGTTAAATATTATTTCCAAATTACTTTTGGTAACCGTATCGCTAATCAGCTCGAGAAATTTGTGCCTGTTTATATTGCTTGTGGTGGAACAGTTGACGAAGCAATTGATATTATGTTCTCTAGAAAAGTATTAAGAAAACTTGAAGGTCTTTATGATGAAAATACTAAAGCAAACTTAGACCTTTTCAAAGATGAAATAAAAGAACATAAGTTTGATATGCCAATTACATTTAAGGCTATCGATAGAATGTTGGAAAAAATTTAGATAGTACGATGAAAACAGATATAACCAGAAAAGATGAAGAAAAATTCCTAAAACTAAAAATAGCAGAAAATAGGATTTTTGATGAATCTTTTTCTATTGATGAACTTATCAACTCGATTGGTTCAGGGCATCTGGTTCTAGAAGTATCAGATGAAGATGGAACTAAGGTTATTGACGATTCTAGTATTAAAGAAATAAGAAAGACTATCCCTTGTTTATTAAAAATCGTTGAAAAACCAAGATCTTTCATTAAGTCAATAGAAGAAAAAGTTCCAGTTGAAACCGCAAAAAGGATTAACCATAAAGCAATTGCTAAACTTAGTCAAGAAAGTAATGACTGGTATGCAAGAAAGGTTTTAGCTGTTAAGCCAAAGAATATAGTTTCTGACATAAATGAAGAAACAATAAATCTATATGAGAATAGATTTATATGCTCGTTAATTGATAGAATATCAAAATTATTGGCTCAGGCAAGACAGTTTTATCAAGACCAAGTAAAAACTTTAGATGATAATTCAGCTTTAAATGCTATTAATAAAGAGTATCAATATAATACTGATTCATTTAAGTTCTATAACAAAATTTCTAAAAGCATGTATAGATATAGTGAAGGTGTAGATTATAGGAATAAAGTTGACAATGAACTAAACTCTATTAAGAAGATTGAGAAAAACCTTCGTCTATTGAAAAGTTCTGATTTTTATCGTAAATTACACAAAAAAGGAAAAGTAAGAGATCCAATTCAAAAGACAAATATTCTGATGTTTGAATATAACTATAACCAGGCATACAAACTTTGGAAATATTTAAATCAAAATAACCAAGATGAAAAACTTGAATTAGACGCTGATTTTGAAGAAGGAGATTTAGAGGCATATTATCATTTATATAGTGTCATTTGCATTATGTCTGTTCTCCATGATTTAGAATTTACCGAAACAACTAAAAAGAAGATTACTTTTGATAGAACTACTAAAAATATTATTTCTGAAACCTTAATTTTTAAAAGAGATTTCAGCGTAATAAAATTAAATATATCTAAGGATTATATTAAATGTTCATTAATTATTAATAATTCTAAGGACCTAGATGATTTTTACTTCTATCCAAAATTTATAAACTTTGAATCAATGAGTAGAAGTGCTGTTGATCAATTGACGGAAGAGATTTTAAACAGTTTAGTAGATAATTCAAAACACTCTACAACGAGTGGAAAGTATGCTCTTGTTTCAATTAATATGAATAGGTGCTCTGAAGATAACTTTTATTCAAATAAGGTTTATAGAAGATTCTATGGATTTGGTAATAATTTTTCTCCTGATGAAGATAAAAATAATCTTGCCAAATGGGGAAATTACAAAACAGGTATTTCTATTGTGACACCAGTTCAATTAAGAAATAATTTCTTGAAAATTGAAAAGATATTTAACTACCATTTAATTAAGAATACTAACTTTCATAAACAACTAACTAGTTGTCCTTTTCCTTTATGTGGTGGTAAGAATATTAGAGGAAACAATTCAATGAATTATACTTGTTACGACTGCTCACGTAACATTTCAGTAACATTCTGTAACCATTGTGATCCTAATCATAAAAAGCCAATTCTGTGGATTAAATACATTAATGAGAAGTTCCTTAACAATGAAGAAGTTGTTAAGGGTTTGTCGAACATGAGCCCTTATTATAAATTGAGCAAAATAGAAACCATAATGGGAGAAAAAGCCACAACTGCGTTTGAACTTGAGTATGAAAGAACAGTCTATAAGTTAAAAACAATATGCCCATATTGTGGAATTAAACTTGGTGAATAGTCTTTGCATTTTTTGGTTTCGGAAAGTACCTCAAAGGTATGGAATTGGGCCAGGGATAGAGATTGTAAAATTTTTTAGTCGTAATTCAAATTGAATGAAATAACCATCAATGAAATTTTTATTATACAATATGGTGATTAAAACAAATTTCTTAACGAGTAAAAATTCTAAGATTTCTTACTTTATTTGGATTATTAAAGGGGGAAACACTTATTAAATGAAATCTAACTGGAAAGAAATAGAGAAAAAGTGGGTATTTGAAATCCTCGAGATATTTCAGCACTTTAATGTACCACCAAAACTTTCACTGGAAGAAAGAACCATTTTTGATACGATGAAAGGAAAGTTTAATCCAATTAATAAACTATATTTAAACCATACTAGAACAGATGAGTTTCTACCAAAAGTGCTTTTACATTTAAATCGCGATGGACTCATAGAAAAGACAAAAGAAGGATGGCGTTTTTTAAAGAAAAGAGCAACAGTGCTTCGTAATATTGAGTTTGATCGATATAGATTGAGTGGATTGAAACGAAACCCCACTGCATTGAGGATTATAGAAGAAGCACTCGAAGATTATTCACAAGGTAAAAATTTTACAAAACTAGATTTGGATTCATTAACCGTTTGGAATTATCATGTGAAAGAAAAAAATGTGCTTCGATTTCCTGACGGTTTTGGTTATCAAGAAGACTCGAAGACAGAATTAGAATTCATTAAATATTTATATTCGAACCAGTATGCTTTATTCGTTAGAGGTCAAGATCTAAAAATACCACGCATAGATGGAGGTTACTACAAACCGGATTTTGTTCTTTTAGATTACAAAATGCGAATTGTTGTTGTAGAGGTAAAAGGCCTTAATGCGATTTCTCAGTATGAAACTTTAATTAAATACGTAAGTGGTAAAGAATATTGTCGAAAAAACAATTTTGGATTTCTTTTCGTTGATGAAACAAGAAAGAATATGAAATGGTATTTGACCGCAGAAATCAAACCATGCATTAAAGAAACGTTTAATTCATTAATTTCAAGGTTTGGCTATGCTAATCAAAAGATCATAAGAATGATTCAAAAGCAATGCCAATATTCTAATATGAATCAAAAAACATACAACAATTATATTCAGGCTTTAATTATTCAAGAAGGGTATGTCAATCGCTCAAATGCAAAGGGCAATATTGAAATAGATCTTTCAGAAAAAATTCCTTCAAAAGTTTTAGATTTAATTAATAACTTAGTCAAATAATAGACTAATTTAGTACGTCCCAAATTGTAATAATTCTTAATATGGATTCTTTTTCTTTTCCAGGGGGATTAAAAATAAATTAATTTCTATCAAATATTAATGAAATCTTAATGTTTACTTTTTAATAAAAAATCTACTATTCGTAGACTTTAGGAAAGAAATTACATAAATTCATTTATTGACTCTAAAAAGAGTAGGTTTATTAAACAATTTAATGAAATATAATGAAACCAAAGGCAAGGTCTCAATATGGAAAAATTTAGTGATCGCTTTAAGAAACTTAGAAAAGACAAAGGTATAACTCAAGCTAAATTAGCAGAATTGTTGCATTTAACAGATAAAGCAATCAGTAAATGGGAATCTGGAGAGGGAAATCCAGATATTGGGTCATTGCCCGCTATTGCAGCCATCTTTGAGGTATCAGTTGATTATTTACTCACCGGTAAGCGTACAGAAAAAAATCAATTGGTGATGGATGGATTATTACTTAACATGAATGATGAGCAAAGAATTCATACTATCCTTAAAAATGATAGTTGGGATTCTTTTGTTAAATTTGGTTATGATAAGCTTAATTCATTGGTGAGGTTACCCGCCCCCCATCCAGGAGAAAATAAACTTAATCCTTTGATTTTGAAATTCCTTTATGAATTTGAATCTAAAAATGTTTTTTCGAATCTTGTTAGGTTTATGTTATCAAACAAAGGTAGTTATATAGGATATGAAGGTCGATCAATTCCAATTGCTACCTTAGTTGAACATCATTTAGATAACTTTGTAAAAATGTGCGCTCTTACTGACGCGATTGATGCACTTAAAATAATCAATTTTAATAACTTTGTCGTAGAGGAAATTTTTCTACCCCTTAAAGAAAAACTGCCGATTAAGAATCCATATGATATGTATAGTCATGCTCATTATTTAAAAGCTGACACATTTAAATTCCTTTTTGAAAGCCCATTAATAACCCCAACAGTGAGAAATTTTATTTCGGTCATCCATGTTCCAAAAACGAATGATGACGGTAGAATTAAACTTTATTTAGATCCCAAAGTTTTATTAATGAATGACATAAAATTAAGTTACTTGTATCAATTTAATCATAAAGAATTGTTAATAAAAGCATTCAATGAATTAACTCATAATCTCGATGAAATTAAGGGGCTTTTTAAAAAAGGATCAAAAGACACTTGGATTAGTAGAACCATATCAATTCATAAAGTTTTTGATGAACTAACAATATTCTCCCTAATTGATAATTATCGGTACGAAAGAGGAAGTGAAATTTTAATACTTGGTGTAATCCAACCATTTAATCATTTTTTAAAAAAGGTTATTGACCGGCTTGATCTTGAATGGATTCGTAGAATTAACGATTACCATAAGGAAGTTTCAACGATGTCCTCTGAGCAAAAGTATTTAGATGACCGAGATCTAAAACTTTATGAAATGAAGGCGAATCCCAAAGTTTCTCAACAAGAAGTTCTTTTCTTTAGCTTTACCAATTACAAATTAACTGATTTTCGTTCATTGTTTGCATCTTTGATCAAAGATTTTGAATCGTTAGACCAATTGAATAGCGCTATTTTAGAGGCCAAAAAAATATATGATCTTTATGCTAAAAAGTCATTTATTCATTATTTAGAGTATGTTATTCATCATGTAGAAAAAAAGAATTTTAAAGAACTCTTAGAATTTTCCACGACTTATGAGTTAGATTCAATTAATAAACTAATCTTAAATCAACAATATGACCAAATTCCGGCAGTTAGCAAGGAAGTATTTTTTGTCAGTGAAACCGAATTAATAAAACATGGATATAGAGACCTGAAGCTTACCGGTAAGGATATTTTACCTTTGCCAAGGCAACGATTACCAAGTTTAAGACGTAATAAGAAATTCACGGATTTGATTGACCAACAAATACGAATTTTTGGAATTAGAAATATTGATACAAATTCAGTGTTAAAAGAATGTGAAAAAGTCAAGAAAGAATTTTTAGATGCATTTATACTAGACATTCAAAATAGGATTGAAACCATCACTGGTTCACTGAAAATTAAAGCCGAATTTGAAGAAATCGAACAAAGTCTTACCAATGAATATTTCCAAAACCTATTAAGAAACAAAAATTTCGATACTTTTGTGATCAAACTCGTTGTAAAACTCGAATCAAAACTAAAGTATTATTATAAATTCATCGGGGATTTTAAAGAAATGCTAGATAGTTTTATCAACCAATATCTATCATTAGAAATTGATAAGGTTTATGCCGGGAAATTTAGTGTTCGTGCTTCTGAGAATGACCAGTTAAAAGTTGAATTGGCTTCACTTTTGAACCAAGTAAGAATGATTAGGAATAGTTTGGTGCATTCTGCCCCAAAACAAACCATGTTAACTAAGGAAGAACTCTTAAAGGTTTTGAATTTTGTTGAATCAATTAAAGGAAATTAAGTGTAGATCAATTACAATCTTTACAATAAAAAAATCATATATTTTAAAGATAATTTAAACACACGGATAG
>JACCDP011053921.1_pt1 | contig 18453 bp, 13 predicted proteins | sample 7445841 | NCBI WGS metagenome assembly JACCDP01 (sample SAMN15323441, study PRJNA562643) | freshwater metagenome | isolation source: river surface water | place: USA:Blue River Watershed | collected 2017-08-17
CAGGATATTTTTGGCCTTTCATGATGCCAATCTGAAAGCACTTGAGCTGTTGAACCAATGCGTCCTCTTTTAGGATCTTATCGTTCCGACCTTTGCCCAAACCTTTCCGGCGTGCATCGGATTCCGCCAACCACTCCGTACCCGCTCCCTTCAGCGTCACAATAAGTCGTAACGGAATATGATCGACGTGGAACAGGGGACACATCTGCTCCTGAACATGCTGCAAGCGCGCCACCAGGCTCCGAGCCTGAGTCATCTTTTGAAATTCTCTCAGATAGGGAAATAGCTCTTTATAGAGAAGCCGCTCAAAGGGAGAAGCCGCTCGCTGCACCCAAGCCTCTATTTCTTCTGCAGCAAATTCCTCGCAACTCTCTGGCATCTCTCTTTCAGGGATCTCACGCAGCATTCGCTCCAAGTCACAAGACGGCTGCCAAAAGTAAATCAAAAGATTGCAGCTGGGATCCTGCAAAGCTTTGTGATCTCCTAAAGCACGCGCGATATGAACGTTAGATGGCAGACCGGAAGGCCGTGAAGCCCCTGGATCTATCTGTAAAATGCTACGCACAAAATGCGCCCCATGCCCAGTTTCTTCCATAGTTCAGCCTCCCAAAGCTTTTCCTTATTGCAAACTTTTGCATTTAAAATATGATCAGCCCACTAAAAAGTCAAAAAAATACTTTTTGACGCGTATACGAAGTGCAAATTAATGAAATAAGAGGTCACCATGAAGCGCCTACCGGTAACCGTGCTCTCCGGCTTTTTAGGAGCAGGAAAAACTACTTTGCTACGCCACATTCTGCTAAATCGTGAAGGTCTGCGCGTTGCAGTGCTCGTCAACGATATGAGTGAAGTCAATATCGATGCCCTTCTGGTGGAACAGAGCGAAGTATCCTTGCTCCGCACCGAGGAAAAACTTGTCGAGCTGAGCAATGGATGTATCTGCTGTACCTTGCGAGAGGATCTCCTCATCGAAGTTAAGAAGCTGGCAGAAGCACAGGTCTATGACTATCTCTTGATTGAATCGACTGGCATTTCCGAACCACTGCCGATAGCCGAAACCTTTACCTTTGCTGATGAAACAGGAGAAAGCCTTGGTGAATTTGCTCACCTCGATACGATGGTGACCGTGGTCGATGCCGCTCGTTTTCTTTTGGATTATAAGGACGCAGATACTCTCGAAGACCGTGGACTTGGTGCAGATGAGACTGATGATAGAAACATAGTCGAACTCTTAATCGATCAGGTCGAGTTTGCAGATGTCCTTGTAATCAATAAAGCCGATGCTCTGCCGCCGGATGAGCTACAATTTTTACAAGCCCTGCTGCATCGCTTGAATCCTCATGCCTTACAATTACCAACCACTTACGGACAGGTAGATCCCAAGTTTCTACTTAAAACAGGACGCTTCGACTTTGAACGAGCAGCACTACACCCGGGATGGCTTGAGGAACTTCGTGGAAGTCATACAGCAGAAACAGAGACCTATGGCATCAACTCATTTGTCTTTCGCTCTGAACGCCCCTTTCACCCCCAAAAGCTCTATAGCTTCCTTGAAGATGCTTGGGACTTTGGCATCATAAGGGCTAAGGGTTTTACCTGGCTTGCGACCCGTCCTGATGATTGTATGCTACTCTCTCTTGCCAGCAATTCTTGTAGCCTGATGCCCTATGGAGCATGGGAAGACGAACCAAAAGGCCAAGAAATCGTGATCATTGGCTTTCATCTCGACAAAAATAAAGTCAGTCAGCAACTGAGCGATTGCCTCCTAAACTCCTCAGAACAGGAGGCCGGTGTAGCAAACTGGATTCAATGGGCTGATCCCTTTCCGGCCATTCCGGCAACTTGAACCTTGCCTTAGGGTTCAGATTCTTATAGAGAAGCCTCACACTCCGGGAGGCTTCATGCTCAAGCACTTTTTCATAGCCTTGATCCTTTTTAACAGCTTCGCCTGTCGACCTAATGCCCCTGAAAGTTCTGAGCTCTCGGGTAACACCTTGGCAAAAGACTACAGTGGTCTAGAAATCCTCTCTGGAATCGAACTTAAAAACGCTCTTCATGAAAAAATTCGCATCGCCCGCAAGCTCAACTACAACCAGGTCTGGGTGTACCTTAAGACTATCGATGAGGATCCTGCTGATGCTTCCCGCATGCTGATGGTTTACAGTCAAAGATCACTCCCCCATAGCAATATTGCAGGGAGTGACTCGACAGAAGGCTGGAATCGCGAACACGTCTGGCCTAGCTCACGGGGCTTTTCCCGCACTAACATGCCAGCTCACACAGATCTCCATAATCTTAGGCCATGTGAAGTGGAGCTCAACCGCTTGCATGCTGATCGCATGTTTGGTGAAGCCCCCCAAGGTCAGAGTATCCCAGGTGCTCCCGGCATTCGTATGGATAAAAGCCGCGATACCTTTGAGCCTGCTGATCAGGTGAAGGGTGACATTGCACGTATCCTGTTTTATATGGACGTCCGTTATCAAGGGACTCAAGCGAAAGAGAGCGATCTACGCCTAGTCGAAAGTATACCCGCCGACATTCCCCTCAAAGGCCAAGATGCTCAGGGGAATGGCTATCTTGCCAATCTCTCAACTTTGCTGCGCTGGCATCAAAACGATCCCGTCGATGAAGGGGAACGCCGCCGCCAGGAGCGAGTCTTTGAGGCCCAAGGTAACCGCAACCCCTTTATTGACCACCCAGAATTTGTAGCGAGGATCTACGGAACCAAGACTACTAGGTAGGAATGAGACTTCCAGAGTTGAATCCTCTCGACCTCTTGTCGTAAGATACAAGAAAATCTAAGGAGAGATCAAACGATGCAAGCCTCCAATTCACCCATCTATCTCGCTGTCTTAGTCGTCTTATTCGGACTCGGAGGGTTTAACAGCTGTTTTGTAGTATCTCCCGGTAATCGAGGCATCATTGTGACATTAGGCAAAACAGATCCTTTGGTAAAGGAAGAGGGTGTCGGATTTAAATCGCCCTTCGTCTCAAAGCTCTATCAGGTCTCGATTCGGCAACAGACCGAGGGAGTTGGTTCGGAATGCTACTCGTCAGATCTGCAACAGGTTAATATCAATCTCAAGGTCCTCTACCGTATCCCGGCAGAAAAAGTCATTTCTATCTTTACACAATTTGCCGGTAACCCCTTTGACTCCTTGGTGGCGCCGCGCGTCCAGGAGGCTCTCAAAGAAGCGACCGCTCTTGAAAGCGCGGAAAGTATCGTCAAGTCTCGTGAGCGTATCAAATTGCGAGTTCTCGAATCCGCGCGCAAAAAAATTGGTGAACTTGTGATCCTCGAAGACATCGTGATCGAAAATGTTTCACTCTCTAAAGAGCTCGAAAAAGCTATTGAAGAAAAGATGGTTCAGGAACAAGAAGCTGCCAAATCAAAGTTTCTGAAAGAAAAAGCCAAGGTCGAAGCCGAAACTGCCGAGATCCGAGCTCAGGGTGAGGCCAAGGCTATCAATATTCGCGGCGAAGCCATTCGCAAAAATTCGGGGGTGATTGAACTCCAGATGGTAGAAAAGTGGAATGGCGTCTCTCCCCTAGTCGTAGGACAGAATGCTGGAAATTTTGTTCTTCCCCTATCCAAGACAAACTAAGGAAACAGGCACCATCTTCATGCGACCCAAGATTCCATCGGAGCGAATTCAAAACATCGTAGACATGCTGAAAGGCTCTCAGCGAGTCTACGATCTTTGTTGCGATCATGGACTCATTGGACTTCTCGCTTGGGAACGAGATCAGACGCGCCAGATCACTTTTGTTGATCAAAGCCCAAATGCTCTGGAAGCCCTACAAAGCGAGCTTCAAAAGTCACGCTATCAAAGCGCTAAGATACACGTCGAGATTGGGCCTGCCGAACACATCCAACTTGATCAGAAAAGTTCTATTGTCATAGCTGGTGTCGGTAATTCCACCATCATTCGTATTTTAGACGCATTGTTTCCAAAAGAATTGGACGAGCATAGCCTTGTCCTTTGCTCTCAACAGATAACGGATCCCTTGCGAAAATACCTTGTCCAGAGAGCCTGGCCCATACAAAAAGAAGTCCAAGTGATCGAACGAGGCCGAGTTCGAGAGATCTTCCTCGTATCCCATTCTAAACTTAAGGAAAGAGTTTATGACAGGACCGATACACCTCTACAGCATGGCCTACCAAGATCGCAGCGATCGCGTCCGTTGGCTCCTCGAGGAAATGGGCGTCCCCTATCAAAACCATTTCCTGAAGAAGTCCTCAGGTGACTTAGACTCCGAGAGCTATCGCGCCCTTAATCCTATGGGCCGTGTCCCTACGATCGTAGATGGAGGCATCACTCTTCATGAATCCGCAGCTATCTGTCTCTACTTAGCAGATCGCTATGCTGCGGGATGTCTAGCACCCACTGTAGAACAGATAGATTTACGGGCCCAGTATCTTCAATGGATGGTTTTTTCGGTCGGAAGTTTAGAGTGCGTCATTGCTCGAATGTTTACTCATGTCGCGACGCCAGAACAGAAAGCGGAAACACATCGCTTTGTAAATGAGCAATGTCAAATCTTTAAAAAAGTTTTACTGCCACTTCTTTCCAAACAAGAGTATATCTTGAGCTCAGGATTTTCTGCTGCTGACATCATGTTAGGAGCTGTGATTCCGGGAGCCCAGGAATTTCTTGTCGATGGTGAAGCACCGATCGAAGCCTACATGCAAAGGCTCATGGCGCGTGATGCTGCTATTCGAGCAAGAGTTTTTTGAACAAAAGTGACTACACCTGAGTAGCTAAAAAGGCGGAGCCATTCATGCTGTTTCTTGCAAGCCTCCTTGTGACCTTTATGTCTTCATCTCTTCTAGCAAGCACCCCGATACCCTGGATCCAAGCAAGTGCAGAGACACAAGCCATTCCCAAAGGCAAAACTCATACGGATGATGCAGCCATCTGGTGGAACGAAAGTCTTCCGTCTGAGAGTCGCATTCTGGGGACGAGCAAATATGGTAAGGAAGGCCAGGGAGGTCTCGGTGTTTACGATCTTTCGGGACGCGAACTCCAGTTTTTTCCGGGTAACAAACTGAACAGTGTCGATCTCGTCGATGATTTTATCCTAGCAAGCAATCGCAGCGAAATGTCGCTCGACCTCTTTGAAATGAACCAAGGCACTGTGTCCTATCTCGGACGGCAAGCTCTCAAAGATAGTTCAGGCAATGCTTTGGAACCCTATGGACTTTGCTCAGGACCTAGTGACGACACGAATATCACAGTGTTTCTACCACTCAAAAATGGCCATCTCCTCGCCTACCACATTCAACGGCAAAGTCCATATGCCATTCAATTGATCGCAGACTACAATCTAGGCTCTCAAGTAAGTTCGGAGCTAGACTCGAGGATCAGAGAAATCGTCTATAAGTCTGCAGTGGCTGAAAATGAACTGGATGAACTTGAAGAGGCTCTGACAGAGCGCTATATCCTCGAAGGCTGCGTCTACGATGCCAAACGAAAGCAAGTCTATGTAGGAATGGAGAATGCTGGAATCTGGGTTGTTCCCCTTTCAAGCTCAGAGCTTCTGCCCGAGCTACTCCTACCATTGAGTGGCTCTTGGACCGATCTTGACAGCTGGGCCACAGAGGGAGTTGCTCGCATCTCCGATGATATCGAAGGTCTCGATATCGTGTCTCATAATGGCAAAGATCTGCTGCTTTTTTCCGTTCAAGGTCTTTCTGAGTTTGCTCTCTACGATCTTGACGCAAAGATCTGGGTACAGAATTTCAAGCTTCGTTTTGAAGATGACCTTGTAAGCAAGACAGATGGGATCGCTGCCTCTTCAAAGAATTTTGGCCCTGCCTTCCCGAGCGGTCTGCTTATTGTTCATGACGATATGAATACAGAGGGAACACAAGTTCTGGAGGCCAACTATAAAATCATCTCCCTTGCAGACCTTTGGAAAGAAGTCAAGGCGAGTGCACCTCTCAAGCAGCCTCTGTCGAGTCTGGAGATCCACGTTCAAGACCAGTAGAAATCCAGAGCTCTTGAGTATACATCAGCACAAGCTTAAAGGGAGCCACACCGTTGGGCGCTATAGGTCCTGTGAATTCAACACGAATACTACCATCAACATTCATCAGGTAAGCCCGCACAGCATCGAGACCAACGCCACGACCTGAGACCGGAGTCAATTCATCTTTTGTCGAAAAACCAGGTTCAAAGATGACGTCAGCAATCTCTTCTGGCGTCAGATCCTGCCCCTCTTCGAAGATGTGTCGCTCAAAAGCTCTCCGCTCTATACGAGGAAGATTCAACCCCATACCGTCATCAGAAACTTCAATACGCAGCAAGCCACCTTCAAGGTAGCTTACGATTTCAATACGCCCACGTCTAGGCTTGCCAAGGGCAACTCTTCGATCAGGAGCTTCGATTCCATGGTCGAGTGAGTTATTGAGGATGTGAATGAAGATTTTTTCCGAAATCGTCTGTCCAAGACTAGTCAGACGAGCCCCACACTCTCGGAAGTTGATTTCAGGAGCCGCTCTCCCTAAGAGAGATGCTTGCTGTGGCATCGCTAAAATCAACTCACTGAGAGTATGCTCGAGACTCAGAGACGTATGACGCTCCATGTCGAGCAGCACAGCTTCCATGAGCTGACGGTGTGCTGGCAAAAGCTGCGAAGTATCGACCTGACGAAGACGTGCAACCTTACGGCGAACCCAGTTCTTACTATCTGTTCCTGCCTCCTCAGTCTGAGCACGACCGAGAACATTGCGATTGACTTCGAGATAGAGTTGGAGATTCTTTTGGGCTAAGGACAAGCGCTCCCTTAAGACGATGCTATTGACGGAGGAAACTATTCCATCCTTTTTCTTTTTTTCTAGATAATCTTCAAAACGATGGTAGGAATCAGCAAGGTCCTCAAGCTGAAAAGTACGGGCCATGCCCTTCATGGTGTGGACATTGAGGTAGAGCTTTTGAAGTGTTTTAGGAGAAAGATCTGGATCATTATCGAGAAGACGAAGACAAGACTGATGAAAGTCTTGGCAGTTTGCTACAAAGCCTTCAAATCTGGCTATCGGAATCGCAATGATCCTCCCTATCATAGCCAACTCAGCTTTTTGTTCTGCTCGTTCGCTAAGAAGGTTGCGAACTTCTGTCACATCACGAATGGAAACAAGCATTTTGTCAATGTTTTGATCTTGATCGAGAATAGGGCTCCACTCCAGTTCAAGTGTCTTGACGTCACCCTGGGGTGAGGTCCATTTCAGCTCGCGTACAAAGGCTTCTTCGTTGAGCTCAAAGCTAATAGCTTTTTCTCCTAAACAACTTGAGAGCGCAGCAATATTCTGTCCAACAGCATCCATGCCTAAATTCGATTTTGCAAACAGCACGTCTTCGACAGTACGTCCTTCGATGTCTTTGGTTTCTAACAGTACCTCGAGAAAATGTGAGTACTGGCCCATGATGGTCCCGCCTTCTCGAGACACCATAAATACGCCTTGCTGGAGATTGGAGAGCATCGTCGATATTTCGGAGGTTTTCTCAAGTACGATGGACTCAACGTTATGAACATGATGCTGGAGTTGTTTATTCACGTCAGATAGATTTTCGTTTAGAGCTCGAATTTGACGAGCAGCCTGCTCCTGCTCATAATTCAATTTATCACCCAAAGCGATAGAAAGCAGGACCAGTTCAATAACTCCACCGATAAACTGAGACCAAGTGGCAAAGCTTGAATCCGCAATCAGCCCATAAATACGAGCCATAGTGATGAGCCCGCCGAGTAACAAAAACACCCAAGCGGTGAGGTAAAAGTAGGCAGGACGATAACCAGCCATACAGCCTTGCAAGCCAGCAGTTAGCAAGACAATAGAATAGAAAGCATTCGTGACGAGAATAAAGCTGGTAGCAGCGTTGATATCAAACAGGGCCAGGATCATATTGCCCAGTGAGATGGGAAAACAGATTAAGAGGGCCCGAAATAGAACAGGCATCTTGCTGCGCATATCGAGAAACAGAATAGCAAATACCGAGCCCAAGACTGCAGCAGCCTCTGCTGCGATGATGAGCCCTTCATTTAGGACAAAGGTCCGCGTGTTGGACCAGCTCCATAGCGACTGAAGTGTGCCGCTAAAAATTCCTTGAACGACAGCAAAACCCAAAATGTAGCCAACATAAACAAAGAAAGCGGTGTTACGCAGCGTAAAGCCAAGGAAAAGGTTGTAACCCAGCATCACAAAAACGAAGCCAAACAAAACTCCGACTCGTAAATAATCTTCTCTGGACTCTTGCAGAAAATCTGCTGACTTTTGAAGGTAAAACTCCAGATGCGCTGGACCTCTTGTCTCAAGACGCAAGAGGAAGCTTGTCTGTCCTGGAGGCACTTCTAAGAGGAAACCTGGCAATCGATATCTTTGCCCCTCCTGCACCTCAGCTTGAGAGTCACCATGAACTCCAAGAGGAATCAGAACTGTATCTGCGAGACGATACAGATGGATGGTGTCGGTGTAAGGGTATGGGTGGAGAAGTTGAACCTTTGAGACTTCAGCACTGCGATTTTCGAGTTCTAGCTTGAGCCAATAGGCACCCTTTCCAGTCAGGAAAGTTTGGCTTTGCAGGCGTGCGAATTCAGAAAGCTGTGCTGGAATTTGATCAGCACCTAACTGGCCCTCTTGATCTCGCAGCAATTGAAGGGAAGAGCTCAGATCCTTGCGCGACTTGCCAAGCTCAGAAATTTCAAGCGCGGTGGCTAGCTGCCACGGAAGGAGACATCCCAACACTATCGCGAGAAAAGAGACCGTAACCCGTCGAAACATGAATGCCCCCAATGGAGAGCCCAGGATCTGTCCAACCCCCGGTTGGAACAAGATCTAGATCGACGAAAGCGACTGAAATCTTTAGGAATGATAGAGAAATTTTAGCTTTATCGCGGAAGCTCACAGGGCCGCTCAAGCGACCCTGTAAATATCTGATATTTTTGGACTTAATTCTAATCAGCCTCGCTTTTCAAAGCGGAACTTGAGCTCATCATCTTGCACGGCGACATAAATCTTGCCACCTTTGGCCATCTCCCCGAAAAGAAGCTCGTCAGCCAAAGGTTGCTTGACCTTTTCTTCCACCAATCTTCGGATGGGTCGAGCACCATAAGCTTCATCGTAGCCTTTAGTTGCGATCCAAGTGATCGCCGCATCATCAAAGATGAGTTCCACTTTTTTCTTGTGCAGCTTTTCGTTGAGTTCTTCGACAAACTTTTTCGCCACCGACTTCACGATGTCCAGCGGCAGTGCTCCAAAGTTGATGATCCCGTTCAAACGGTTTCTAAATTCGGGGGAGAACTGATCGCGGATTGCTTTGGTTACACCAGGGCCTTCGAGACTTGCCTTAGTCCCTTTGTCAAAACCAATACTCTGCTGACTTAGCTCTTTAGCACCAGCATTGGTTGTCATAATAATGATGACATTACGGAAGTCAGCTTTGCGACCGTTGTTATCGGTGAGAGCACCATGATCCATCACCTGCAAAAGGATATTCTGCATATCAGGATGAGCCTTCTCTATCTCGTCCAACAAAAGCACTGCATGGGGATTCTTAGTGATAGATTCAGTCAATTGACCGCCTTGATCAAAGCCCACATAGCCTGGAGGCGCTCCAATCAAACGCGACACAGCATGCCGCTCCATGTACTCACTCATATCAAAACGAATGAGTTCGATTCCCATGATGCGAGCGAGTTGCTTGGCAACTTCGGTCTTACCAACGCCCGTAGGTCCTGCAAAAAGAAAGGAACCAATAGGTCTCTCCTCATCACCGAGGCCTGAACGAGAAAGCTTGATCGCAGAAGCCAAAGCTTCGATGGCCTTATCTTGACCAAAAACCTTGGACTTGAGAGCCCCTTCGAGATCTCGCAGAGATTCACGATCCGTAGAAGACACCTTGGCCACAGGAATACGAGCCATCTTTGCAACGACTGCCTGTATCATTTCTGACGAGATAGTTCGACTCTTCTGACTCGGTCCTTTCAAGGTCAGTGCGGCCGCTGCTTCATCCAAGACATCAATAGCCTTATCCGGTAGCTTTCTATCGTTGATATAACGAGCAGAAAGGTCTACAGCTGCCTGCAAGGCACCGGGACTATAATGTACATTATGGTGTTTCTCGTACTGAACTTTGAGGCCTTTGAGAATTTTGAGCGTATCTTCGCGCGTCGGCTCTTCAATATCGATCTTTTGAAAGCGTCTTGCGAGTGCATGATCATTTTCAAAGTGGTTACGATACTCTTTAAAAGTGGTCGAACCCATACAACGGATTTCACCCGATGCGAGCGCAGGCTTCAAAATATTAGAAGCGTCGAGAGCCCCACCTCCCACCGATCCTGCACCGATAATCGTATGAATTTCATCGATAAACAGGACATGCTTTGGCATCTTGGAAAGTGTCTTAATCACTCCTTTAAGGCGTTGTTCAAAATCCCCACGAAACTTAGAACCCGCGATCAGCGCGCCCATATCAAGGGAGTAAACCTGTAGTCCCTTAAGCACCTCAGGAACATTGCCTTCCACTACTCGCAGGGCAAGACCTTCCGCCAAAGCTGTCTTACCAACCCCCGCATCCCCGACAAAAAGTGGATTATTTTTGCGACGCCGGCAGAGAATCTGCATGATACGTTCCATTTCCGCATCACGACCAATGAGGGGATCGATTTTCCCCTCACGAGCTCTCTCACAAAGATCTGTCGTATACTTGCTGAGCCCACCATCTTTTGCGGGAGCTCCCTCGCCTTCTTCTTCCCCTTGACCGGGTAAAAGACCAGGCTGGGGATTTTCGTCCTCTACGCTCTCCTTGTCTTTGCTCACACCATGGGAGAGGTACTGGATGATATCGATACGGGTGATCTTTTCTTTTTCGAGATAGAACACTGCAAACGAATCTTTTTCCGAGAAAATTGCCACGAGGACATTTGCCCCTTGGATTTTTTCTTTGCCTGAAGACTGAACATGCTGGGCTGCTCGTTGGATAACCCTTTGAAAGCCGATCGTAGGCTGAGGCAATTGCCCCTGACGGAGAGAGTTAGACTCGATATGCTCTTCAAAGAAATTTTCCAAATCCTTGCGAACATTTTCGATAACCCCACCGCAGGCCTCGATCGCATCACGCGCTGTGGAGTTATGCAGGAGTGCATAAAGAATATGTTCGACGGTCACGAATGGATGACCCCGACGGGTAGCCTCTGAAACAGCGAGATTTAAACTGATTTCTAAATCTGGACTCAGCATACTCATACGTCCCTCCCGGAGACGAACACTGGCGCTTGATCGATACTAGACAACCCTGCATGAAAACTCGTTAAGCGCGCTCCATAACCGCTTGCAAGGGATGACCATTTTGTCTCGCCTCTTCGATCACCAAGGTCACTTTAGTCTCGGCGATTTCATAGGGATATATTCCACACAAAGCTCGGCCTTCGTGATGTACCTTCAACATGAGATCAGTTGCGGCAGCATGATCTTTATGAAAGTACTTCTCCAAAATCAGGACCACAAATTCCATCGGAGTATAGTCATCGTTCAAAAGATAGACACCATAGAGCGGTGGACGTTTCGTCTGCACACGCTCCTTGAGCACAACACCTGTTTCACCTTCGGTATCACTGCGACCAGCCATTATAAATTCTGGGAGCGGTCTCTGCCACTTATCGCTCATAGACTGCTGCAGCCTCCTCTGTTCAATTGCCATGGCTCACCGACCTCTCCCTATCTTAACTCAATAGGGCATTATAAAGGTAACTGTAAGACCTCGCAGACTTCTGTCAAGGGACCTCAGAAGGCATCTAAATTTTCCCCCAACAAATGGTACCGAAAGCGCTAAAAAATGTTTTGTGGGAATCTCAAGAACCTACATTGACCGACCCGACTAAGGGTGATAGAAGGGAAAACATGGTGCAACAGTCCAGAATATGAATTACGTCAAAAAGCGTGCCTTAACCGCTAAGAGCGGCAGCGCACAGGCCACAGGAATGTCTAATTTCGACTGGCCTCCATGGAGGATGTGCTCTTCATGAAAAAGGAAACAGCGGTAAAATACCCTCATTCGGCTAACCTCTTTCAGTTTTGCCGTAAGGTCCTCGATCATAAGTTCGGTGGAATCCGCGTCATTGATCAGGACGTCGGCCAAATCTTAGGGTTCGATCCAGCTGACTGCAGTCACTGGAAAAAGGGTAAAAAGAACATACGTTCTATTCAAGCTATGAAGTCGATAGCCAAGCATCTTGGCGTAGATGAGCGTTTGATTGTAGACGTAGCCTCTGGAGAAATGACAGAGTGGGAGGCTTTCTTCGAATACACCGGCTACGGCGAATTCACCCCAGATCCCAAAGTGATCGAACTCGCGAAAAAAGACTTCTACCGCCGCAACGCCAGTACCTGGTCACGAGAGAAAGAAGCGGATTTCAAGCGACAGTTTGAGATTAATGAGCCCGACATCAACCGCCTCGTAATCAAAATTCATGAAGCTATATCATTTCATGAAGCTCCCTTGTATCTCCCTGAAATCGTAGCCGCATTCCCAGATCTGGCGATGCGCTCGATGGATGCCAATATCGAAAAGCCCGAAACTCCCATCAATGTCCTCGAAGATGCCAACGGCAAGATCACGATCGAGTATCCGGTCGATGTTAAGATGCGACCCTTTATTCGCTATCGAATTGCGCGAGCTATGGCGCGCTACTTTCTCAAGAAGGAAGGCATCTCGATCAGTAGCGATCAGGGCGACCATGCGACTTATATCAATGATATTCAAGCCAATATCTTTGCCGCCAAACTTTTGACACCGGCTCCGCTGGTTCGCAAAGAACTTGCAAATTTAGATGCGTCCAAAGATATCGTTACGCAGCTTGCTGATGTATTCTGGATGTCAAAGACCTACATGAATGGTCGTGTCAAAGAGATCTTGGAGAAGTGCTCCGAATTATAGGTCTCTAGAGCGGAGGCAAGGATGCGTTTCAAAGCTATCGGACTCACAGCGACTCTAGGCTTAACCCAACTGCTCACAAGTGCAAATCTCTGGGCAGACACTTCGGAAGCTTCCAGTCCACCTGCTTTGAATACGCCAGCCATAACACCTCCTCCTCCAGCGCGTCCGACGATGCAAAAGTTTGCCGAGCAACTGTCCTTTCTCTTGCAAAATATGCCGGCTATGGGCCAACCCTCTGCTGAGCAGAAAAGTAAGGTCCTCCAATCCCTTCAGCTCTTAAAAAATTCGTCGCACCAGGTCCAAAGCACAATGCAGCTCTACGCTGTCGATCCGGTGATGCGCTATCTCAGCCTCGATCTGCCTCGGCACTTTGCAGGGATCGAAAGCGCCTATAGCCAAGGGCAATACGCTCAGGCACGCTACCTCTTGCGCAAAACCACGCAGACTTGCGTTGCCTGTCACTCGGCTTCTAGCAATAAAAACTCGGCTGTAATGAGCTTTCCTGAACCTATGGCTGGCATTGGCCAACTCGAACGAGCCGAATACTTTGCAGCCACTCGGCGTCATGAAGAGGCTATGCTGGCCTATGAAAAAATGCTCAAAGATAGAGACTTTAAAACAGCTCAACCCGAGCGCTGGACTGAGGCGTTGAGCAATCTCATAGCTATTACCATTCGTCTCCGCAACAGTCCGCATGTCACTCTCGAGATGCTTTCGAGTCTGTTAGAGGAACCGGCTCTGCGCCCCGAGCAAAAAGCGATGCTCCAAGCCTGGCGCGCAGAAGCAAAGACTTGGACCCAAGAAAAGCTGAACCCTAAGTTGAGCTCAACAGACATACTCCTTAAGGCTCAAAGTCTTTACCAAGAAGGGCTACAAGCTTCCAAAAAAATACCTCAGGGTGGCTACATTGCTTATCTCCGCGCCATGACTTTGCTCAATGAGCTCGCTATGAGCTCAGCACCTGAGGAGCTCAAGGCTAACGGCTTTTACTTGTCAGGGGAGATAGCACAAAAGCTCAAGGACATTCAGATCTGGTCTCATCCTGAGGCCTATTACGAAGCCTGCATTCGTTCACGGCCACACTCGGCTCAGTCGCAAAAGTGCTGGGGCTCAGTGAAGAGCCTCGCTTTGACGCCTGAGCAAAGCAAGCAATTGGGTGCGCTGGCTCAGTAAACTCATCAATCCTGAGGAATACGGACACTAAACTTCGCTCCCCCGAGAGTTGCAGACTCTTCGATGGTGATGGTTCCGCGATGTTGTGTGATGATGTGACGAACGATCGACAGTCCAATTCCCGTGCCCTTACCGAGAGATTTGGTGGTGAAAAAGGGCTCTAGGATACGCTCTCTCAGCTCTAGAGGAATACCCGGTCCGCTGTCTTCGACTTCGAGAAGAAAATCAGTTTGAACGTGTGAGGCAATAATCCTAATTTTTTTCGCCTCCTTCTTGCTTTCTTCTATAGCATCCGCAGCATTGCCCACCAGATTCATAAGAACCTGACCAAGCTCAGACCGACGTCCAAGAATCAAAAGATCTGGAGAGCAATCAACTTGCACCTCTATCTGATTAATCCGACTGGCGAGAATCACAAGGCATTCGGAAATCAGCTGAGCAACACTAAAAGCCAGAAACGCACGATCCGTCCGCGCCTGATTTCGAATGGCTTGATTGATCTCCTTGATACGACGAGCTCCCAACTGAATGTCAGTGAGCCCGGCTTCTATCCCTTCAAAATCCTGCTTAAACTGATCTCTTATCATCAGCTCTTCAGGGGATTGACCCTCACCTAGCAGTTCAGATATTACTTTTTCAAGGTTAAGAAAGCGCCTTCTTAACTCTTCCTCTCCCAGAATGATCAGATTATTGGGACTGGAAATATCATGAGCCACCCCAGCTACCAGTGTCCCTAGAGTCGAGAGCTTGTCGGCTTGTATAAGTAGGCCTTTGGAAGTTTCAAGCTCTTGCTGGATATCCTGCTGCTCTTTACGAGTACTTGTGAGGATATCATCGAGCTGATGAAGCTCTTTCTGACTCTTCTTTAAACTTAGTTCGAGATTTTTCTTTTCGCTTTGCATGTTCCCAAGATGAGCTGCTAGACCAAAGGTTAAAAGTAGAGTTGTGATAATCGATGCAGACATGAGCAAGCGAAGAGAGAGATCGATCAGGTCAAGTATTCCAATAGTCGAAAGCGAAAAGATGCATAACGAAAGGCCGATAGTGACGAGAGCCACAACAAAAGATGCATACTCACGACGATGTTCCTTGGCCAACAGGATAATCTGGGTGATTATGAGGGCTGAGGTGAGTATGGCAGCGACTCCAATAATGTGAGTGGCAATAATACGAGGCAAAGCAATTTCAAGAAGCGCTAAACAGAATAAGCCAAGCATTGTATTGTTGAGAATCCGTCCGAAGCGCCTCTTCCTGCCTAGTCCAAAGTACACGATCGTAAAACGCAGAAAAAGCGCCAAACTCAATATGCAGAGAGTCGGGTAAAGCGCATAATGCAAAGAATGAAAAACTTCTGGAGTGAGTCGATAGATCAAACCTTCGATGTTTGACTGAAACAACATCAAAAAAAGTAGTACCAGCAAATAACTGCCTTGAGCCGACGATCGCACCCAGATAAAGAGTATAAAATTGATCACAAGAATGAGAGCCAAGCTAGCAAAGTAGGCCGAATATATTGCTATATCAGTGAGTTGCTTCTGTTCAAAACTCTTCTCATCCATAACGCTCATGTCAATATACAAGAAGTCAAAAGTCTGAGCTCTGACGTAAACCCAACCTTGATCCTGCACAGATTTCAATTCTGCATTGATGAGGCGAGTCGATAATGTCCTTTGATCAGGGGTCCGCTTAGAACCTGATTGAACAGAGCGAAAGCTTCCATCCATCTGCTGAATAAAGATATCTACGCGCTCTAGCGTAGGATTTTTGAGAACGAGAAAATAGCGATTGCCATCTAGATTGTGAGCATGCCATGCAAACCGAAGCCACACACCTTTGGCTCGATACCCAAAGCTTGTTTTAGCTCCTGTGAGAGGCTGATAGCTAAGCTTTTGAGCCTCTTCCAAGGATATGGCCTCATCCCCAGGCTCAAAAGCATATTCGATCGAGTCTTTCAACTCGAGCTTAAAGTTTGAGCCAAGTGCATGCCCAGACCAAAAGTCTAAGAGGCTACTGAGAAAGTAACCCAGGACCCAAAGTAGCGGATGTCTACAAAAGCTCATGTGCATATCCAAAAAGATTCTCTGCCTCGGGATGATCGACAGGCTAGAGCCTCAGCTTAAGAGGCAGAAAATGCCGAATGAGTCAGTCCTCTTTTTGGATTAAAAGGCTAGAGATAGCTTCCTAATCCATCCGTATTGAGTTTGGCTTTCAGCGCCTTGTTTAGCTGGTCGACTTTGGAACAATGCTTGTGATCTACAGTCTTATCTTGACAGGCATTGGCCATAGCAATTGCAAGCTCAATACGAGGATCACCATAGTCTTTAGGATCAAAGGGACCTTGCGCTAAAAGCCATGACACGATTTCATTGACATAGCGTACATCTGCCTCTGAGTAAGCCGATTGAGGTAGTGACACAGTAAAAATAGATACAAAGTCTGCATGCTGCGACTCACCTAAAAGGGATTTCCAATAGTCAAAGAGTACTTGAGATTTACCAGGGACTTTACTGCGAGCGGTAGAGAGCAGAACAAGTGGTCGTTTATCCGCTGTGATTTCTTTATCCTGGATGCCTAGTTTGAGACCATGGATGAGCTCATCGCGTGAGCTAGCATGCTCAAGATAAGCATTCAAATAAGCTGTGCGTGACGTCTTGTTTTTATCATGAAGAAATGTATCGATGCGTTCATCTTGACTCAATAATCGAGCATGTTTCGTTGTTAAAATGTCTAGCTCTGCCTCGGACGAGGCAAAATCCCTAACTTGCTCGATCGACTCTCTTCCGAATAGGGCAAAAACAAGTGCTGTTCTCTTGACTGTAGCATCCGCAGGCAATGCTTCAAACGCCTCGATAAGCTTTTGATCTAAGGCACCATCAGAATGAGAATTGACGAGCAACAGAGCATCGCAAGCTTTATTGGCAAGCTCTGGCCACTGATCCGAGCTTACAATAAGACTGACGAGCAATGGTCCCCACTCGGGCTTAGTAAATGCACCAGAGCTCTTGAGATAAAGCGAGAGCAGTACGGTTTTTTTGTTTTGTGAGAGATCTGAGTTGAGTAGACCCCAAAGAGCCGTCTCAGTGATGGTCATAGACTTATACTTCTGAACAAATGTCATCAGATCTGGATCCTCTTTGGGTTCTGCTTTGGGTGGAGACAATTGCTGTCTAGGTAAATCAGCTTTCAGAGATAACTGTGCTGGAGATGTGCTTATCTCTTTTGGAGCCCTAATTGGGTTTGCATAGAAAAGGAATAGAGCGATACCCAGTGCCGAAAGTGTACCAATAGCCAACTGTTTCATCTCTCTCACCTTTTGACATCAAAGCTAAACGAAAGATCTCGTTGTGTTGTCACAAATAGGATAGGGCCTTCGTTTGCATCTGGGGTCAAATCATCACGTGTTTCTTCATGAAGGCCTTCGACAAACCCAACACAGTCGGCTTCAAAGTAAGTTCTGCCATCCACACCTTTCATTGATTCACCTTTTTGATTTAGATGATTTCCATCATATTCTGTTGGCTCATTCAATAGTTTAAAAAGCCTGGCTGACAGCATATTGAGTCGCCTTAGATCCATACGAGAGCTTCGCTTAGCGCCCCAATACTCACGACCATCTAGCCATTGCAAAAAGCTAATGCCCTGCAGAGCCTTTCCCTTGGGTCGCCCTGTATTGAAATCATAGACCGCAGAGCTTGAGCCGTTTTTGGGCGTGAGCTTAATTCCTGCATGCCCAATCCACCCCGGACTCAAGGCATCGCTACGATGGAAAAAATCGCCATCATTCAGCGGTAAACAAGTGGGACATATTCTTGCCTCTGACTGTGCCATGCTTAGGGACGATTGTGAGGCTAATACGAATGAGATCAAAAATTTAGGTACCAGGCTTGAGTTCAACATCGAACGTTCCTTCTTGAATATGCTTATTTTTCTTGCTTCAGACAGACCCACTCGCAGGTCATGGAAGAGGCATAGGAGGAAAAAAGGAAGATAGGAATAGCGAGCAAAATTTTTTTGAACATGTACAGACCCTCTTAGAAAAGTGAATACGAGTTTAGGCAGCGAGATCCTCAGAGCAATACTCATGCCACACAATACAAACTGAAGATGATTGGGATTTTCTTGTGACTCTGAATCGTTAGGTTCAAGGGTTCTTTGATTTCAAAGAAAGGATTTACGAAAATCGAAGAAGCAGAAGTGATTCACGATCGAGCCGCAGTCCTGCACTGTCGCAGAGACTCTTGCTCGAGGAGCCTTCGCAGCACGAGGCGCTGATGATCTGCCAGAGAAAACGCTAAGGCAAGCGAGTCCCAGTATTTGCTGGAAAGTTGCCGATCTCCTCTCATCACAA
>JACCDP010638198.1_pt1 | contig 18445 bp, 19 predicted proteins | sample 7445841 | NCBI WGS metagenome assembly JACCDP01 (sample SAMN15323441, study PRJNA562643) | freshwater metagenome | isolation source: river surface water | place: USA:Blue River Watershed | collected 2017-08-17
AGCTCGTCACCGCCGTGGCGATCGTGGCGCCGGGGGAGCCCGACTTTACGGCCTGCGAGCGGTCGCGGCTCACGGTACGCGGCCTGTCCGAGGACGAGGTGCGGGCCTACGTCGCGACGGGCGAGTGGCGGGGCTGCGCGGGCGGCTACCGGCTCGAGGGGCGGGGCCTCGCGCTCTTCGAGCGAATCGAAGGCGACCACACGAACATCCTTGGCCTGCCGATGCCGCTCGTCCTCACCCGGTTGCGGTCGCTCGGAGTGCCGCTGTTTCGCTGAAGCTGTTCCGCTCGAGGAGAAGAGTCATGGCCGACGAAAACACCTTTGCCAAGCGCGCGGCGCAGACGCTGAAGCGGCTCGAGGGCACCGTCGTGGACCTCGACCCGCGCCTCGAGGCGGACCTGGGCGGCGACGTGCTCACGCTCGAGTTCGACGACGGCAAGACCTACATCGTCAACAGCCACAGTGCGGCGAAGCAGATCTGGGTCTCGGCAGAGTCGCGGGCCTGGCACCTCTCGCACGACGAGGCGACCGACCGCTGGATCGACACGCGCGAGGGCCGCGAGCTGTTTTCGCTGCTGGGCGAAGTGCTGTCGCGAAAGCTGGGCCGAACGATCAGCCTGTAGCGACCGAGAGCAGGCGCTCGTCGAGCAGCGACTGGACAACCGTGTCGTCCGCTCCCAGCGACTGCGCGCGGGCGTTCAACGCCGCACCGTCGATCGGCATGCGCGCCAACTCGAGCAGTTCGCCGAGTCCCTCCGGCAACTCCTCGAGAGAGACGTTCTCTCCCTCTCCGCGCGTGGCGAGCAGGAACTCGGAAACCGCCTCGATTTGAGGCAGATCACGAAGATCCGGGCCGTCGTCCGCGAGGGCTGCCACGGGCGTGAGCGAAAGTTCGAACAGCACCTGCTCGATGGCCTGAAGCACCGGCAGCGTGCCGCGCGGAACCTTGGCCAGCGCCACTCCGGGAGCGGTGACGTAGCGCTCCGCCGCATCAAACGTCGGGGGCTTCTTGAGCGACCGTCGTCCACGCCGGGCCGCTGCCATGGCGCCTTCGAGCGTCGCGACGGCGCCGATGCGCGCGTCCAGATGCGCGAGGCTCGAGAGGTAATCGGCGTAGGCCAACGCCATCGAGCGGCGGTGCTGGATCGAATCGTGGAACACTTTCGACGAGAAGAAAGCGTCCAGTGTGGCAAGCCGCCGCGTCGACGAGACGACCAGCGCGCTCGAGCCCTTGAACTCGTCGATCAGCGCCTTGAGCGAGCGGCGCCGACGAAGCGGATCGGCCGTAAAAAGCCTGCGATCGCATGCGAGCAGCCAGGTGCGTTCGGTCTCGGTGACATCGACGTCGGACAGCGCCTGCCCGGGCGCGGTGAAGACCGCCTCCACGAACGACGGGTCGAACAGCATGCGCACGTAGACGCGCTGCAGGGCGATGGCGCTCATGCCTTTCCCCACGTTCGCTCGATGCGCGAGAAGCCCGGCAGGCACTCCGCGAGCCCGTTCTTCTCGCATTCGAAGACGACGGCCTTCAGGTTTTTCGCGCGCGCCGTGACGTGCTCGTAAATGGTCCAGGTTGCGTCGACGGGGTCAGGGGTGTGCGAGTCCTCGAACAGCTCGAGTCCCTCGTGCAATCGAGTCGTTGCGCCGGCGACGTGCAGCTCCACGACGCGTTCGAACGGGAAGTCCGAGAAGCCGTCCAACGGCTGTAATCCACGGTGTTTTTGGAAGATGGCGAGGTGTGCGCAGTCGAGCACGAGGCCCGTGTCGGCGGCCTCTGCGAGCCGTCCGAAAAATTCGAGGAGATGCAGGTCGCCGAGGAACGCGTGCGCGGGCGGATTCTCCGGCAGTACTTCGAGACGCGTCGCCTCGCGCAGGCGGACGATACCCTCCGCCATGGGCATCACGGCGTCGTTCGTCAAAACGGGGGGGAGCAGCAGCATGTGGCCGCGCTCGCGCGGGCCGAAGTGCCAGAGCCCCGCGTCGCCGCACATCCATGCCGGCCGCAGCTCGTTCACCAGCGCGCGGACCTCGCCCAGCCAGCCGGCGTCGAAGTCCTCCGGTTCATCCAGGTTCACATCGAGGAAGTGGTAGGTGGTCGGCAGCCTCTTCGCGGCCCACGCGCGCGCAGCGGCGTCGATGCCCTTCGCGGTCTCCACGCCGACTTCGAGAAATGCCCCGAATTTGGGGTGATTTCGACGCAGTTCGAGCGGGTCGAGGGCGCCGGGCGACTCCTGCGCGCCGTACTCGGTCGAGACGCCGACGCCGAGGCGCGGCAGCTTCTTCACGCGGTCGAGAAAGGACATGTTGCGAACGATAGCGCCGACTGGCGCCCGCGGGCGATGCGGTTTACGGTCGCGCCCAAGGGAGCTGCCCATGCGGTTTTTCGAGGCGATTCACGGCGTTTATTTCGACGACCTCGACGCGTTCCAGATCCTCCACAACTCGCGCTACCTGCTGATGTTCGAGCGGACCATCGGCGAGTTCTGGGGCCGCCTCGGCTTCAACCGAACCTTGGTGAAAGGCTCGAATCCGGACCAGTGGCACGTCGTGCGCGAGAACCGGATCGAATACCTGCGCGCCGTCGAGGGCGTGGGCGACGTCCGCGTGCGCATCTGGGTCGAGAAGCTGGGCCGCACGAGCCTCGTCTTCGGGTTCAACGTGCTGCCGCTCGACGAGGACGTTCCCTTTGCGCGGGGCACGCGGGTGCTGGTTCGCATCGATCGCGAGTCGCGCCAGCCGGTACCGTGGACCGACGACTTCCGCCGCAGCATCGCGCCCTACCTCGATCCCGCCGAAATACGGCCCACCTGACGCGCGCGCCGGTGGCGAAGGCCGTCCGTCGCTGCTAGGAACGCTGGCGTCATGAAGCTCACCGCGACCCTGTTCGGCGAGACCTTCTCCTTCCCGTCGGTGAAGGCGGTTCTGGCGCGCGCCAGCGATCCGCGCTCGGGCGACAAGCAGGCCGGCATTGCCTGCGCCAACATGCGCGAGATGGCGGCGGCCAAGTGGGTGCTCGCCGATCTGACCATGAAGGATCTGCGGGAAAACCCGGCTGTTCCGTACGAACGCGACGAGGTGACGCGCGTCCAGGAGGACGGCCTCGACGACGCTGCGTATCAGCAGGTCAAGGGCTGGACGGTGGCCCAGCTGCGCGAGTGGATCCTCGACGCGGAAGTCTCGGGCGAGCAGATCGCGGCCATATCCCACGGCCTCACCGGCGAGATGGCCAGCGCCGTCGCCAAGCTGATGAGCAACCTCGACCTCGTCATCGCGGGCAGGAAAATCCGCGTCGTGGTCCGGTGCAACAACACGCTGGGCCTTGCGGGCCGCATCAGCTCCCGCCTGCAGCCGAACCATCCGCGCGACACCGTCGAGGGCGTGCTGGCCGCCGTGAAGGATGGCCTCTCGTTCGGCAACGGCGATGCGGTCATCGGAGTGAACCCCGCCACGGGCTCCGTGCAGGCGACGGTCGACATTTTGAAGGGCGTCAAGGAGTTCATGCGCGCGTGGCGCGTGCCTACGCAGAACTGCGTGCTGAGCCACCTCACGGTGCAGATGGAGGCCGTCAAACGGGGCGCGCCGCTCGATCTGATGTTCCAGTCGATCGCCGGCAGCGAGGGCGCGAACCGCAACTTCGGCGTCACGGTGAAGCTCATCGACGAGGCCTGGGACATGGCGCTCCGCGAGGGGACCGCACAGGGACCCAACGTCATGTACTTCGAGACGGGGCAGGGCACCGCGCTCTCGGCGAACGCGCACCACGGCGCCGATCAGATGACGATGGAGGCCCGCGCCCACGTCCTCGCGCGCCGCTACAAGCCGTTCCTGCTCAACAGCGTCGTCGGCTTCATCGGCCCCGAGTACCTGCGCGACGCGAAAGAGATCACGCGCGCCGGCCTCGAAGACCACTTCATGGGCAAGCTGCTGGGCATCCCGATGGGCTGCGACGCCTGCTACACGAACCACGCGAACGCCGACCAGAACGACCAGGAGAACCTCGAGATGCTGCTCGCCAGCGCCGGGGTCAACTACCTGATGGGCATCCCGATGGGCGACGACGTGATGCTGAACTACCAGACGACCTCGTTTCACAACAACGCCGCGCTCCGCGAGCTTTACGGCCTGCGCCCCGCGCCCGAGTTCGAGAAGTGGCTCGAGGAGCACGGGCTGTGGCGCGGCGGCCGACTCACGAAGCGCGCGGGCGATCCGACCCTCTTCACGAAGGGGCAGTAGCGATGGCCGGATTCGATCTCGATCGCGCCGCACTCGAAAAAGCCGTCCGCGAAGCGCTTGGAGAGATGCTCGCGCAGCAGCCGACACCGGCATCGGTACCGACTCCAGTGTCGATACGGGCCGTCACAAGCGACGACAAGCCGAAGGAGAAGGCCGCGCAGGGCCGCGACGAGGCGCTTCCTCCCCCGTTCGAGGGGAAGCTGAAAAATGCCCGTCCTGCGCGCGTCCTCGATGCCGTCGACGCCGAGCGAATCCGTCAGGCCACGCCCGCCCGCCTCATTCAAGGCCGCGCCGGAACGCGCTACACCACCGCTGCCTACATCGGCCTGCGCGCGGAACACGCCATCGCCCTCGACGCCGTGCAGAGCGAGGTGCCCGACGACTTCGCTCAGAAAATGGGCTGTATTTCGCTGAAATCGCGCGCGAAGGACCGCGAGGAGTTTCTCCTGTACCCCGACCAGGGCCGCCGCCTCGACGACGAGAGCCGGGCGCGCCTCGAACGCGAGGGCACCCGCGGCGCCGACGTGCAGCTCATCCTGAGCGACGGTCTCGCGGCCTGGGCGGTCGTTCAATCGGGACCCGCGCTGCTCGCCGCCCTCACCGCCGAACTGCAGGGCATGGGCTACAAGCTGGGCCGTCCGATCTTCGTGAAGTACGCGCGCATCGGCGTCCAGGACGAGATCGGCACGCTGCTCGGTGCGCGATCGACCTTGATTTTCGTGGGTGAGCGGCCCGGCCTCGGCACCGGCGACTCCGGCAGCATCTACACCGCGGTCGGCCCGAAGCTCGGTCAGGACAACGCTGAGAAGGACTGCATCTCCAACATCCGTGCGCTCGGCATTCCCCCCGACGAGGCGGCCCGCGAGGCGGCGCTCCTCATCAAGCGCTCGTTCGCGGCCGGCGGCGGCGGCACGCACCTCGTACGGAGCGGGCTCTGATGTCGGGCATTCTTCCGAGCGATCTCGTCCCTGTTCCCGCGACGCTGCTTTCGGTGCGGCAGATCGATCAGGTCGACGCGCAGCTCGCAGCGGCCATGCGCCTCGACCCCGCGCGCCACACCTCGCTGGGGCTCGTCACCGCCGACTCCGACGACGCGCTCTACGTCGCGCTGGACGAGGTCACGAAGCACCACGAGGTCGAGGTCGTCTTCGCCAAGAGCTTCTACGCGGGGGCGAAACACGCCTCCGGCCCCTTCTCGGGCGAGGTGATGGGCGTGCTTGCCGCGCCGCATCCAGACCACATCGCCGACGCGCTCTGGGGCCTGCGCGAAGCGCTGCAGGCGGGCATCTCGTTCCACACGTTCCCGGGAGAGTCCCAGCCGGCGTTCTTCGCGCATGTCATCCGAGAAACAGGCCGTTTTCTCGCGCCGCAGGCGGACCTCGAGCCCGGCCAGCCGATGGCCTACCTGATCGCGCCACCCCTCGAGAGCACCGTGGGCCTCGACGCCGCGCTGAAGGCGGCGGACGTCCGACTCGCGAAACACCTGCCGCCGCCCAGTGAAACCAACTTCGGCGGCGGCTATCTCGTGGGCGACCTCGCCGAGCTCGAGGCCGCGGCTGTGGCCTTCGTCGAGGCGATCCGCGTCATCTCCGCCCGTCCGCTCGAGGCGCTGCGCCGCCCCGACCGCCTCCGCCGCTAGCAAAGGACTCCTCTCCCGATGGGCAAGCCCTACGACCCCCGCGACGCGTTCTACCGGAAGGCCAAGCAGCAGAACCTGCGTGCGCGCTCGGCGTTCAAAATCGACGAAATTCAGCAGCGTTTTCGCCTCGTGCGCTCCGGCGACGCCGTCATCGATCTGGGCGCCGCACCCGGCGGCTTCCTCCAGATCCTCGCGCAGACCGTGGGTCCCAAGGGCCGGGTGGTTGGCATGGACCTCGTGCCGATTCATGCGCTGGGCGGGGTGGTCGACACCTTCGCCGACGACGTCATGAACCCGAACCTGGAGGGCGAGCTGCGCCGCCGCCTCGGCCGCCCCAGCGCCGACGTGCTGGCCTCCGACATGGCCCCGAAGACGAGCGGCATCCGTGACGCCGACGAGGCCCGCTCGCTCAACCTCGCCACCCGCGCCCTCGATCTCGCCTGCGCGCTGGTGCACCCCGGCGGCCACTTCATCGCGAAGGTCTTCATGGGGGGCGAGTTCGACCGGTTCTTCAAGGCGGTGAAGGACGCCTTCGAGGAGGCCAAGGTCGTTCGACCCGAGGCGACCCGCAGCGCCAGCCGCGAGGTCTACGTGGTTGGCTTCCGCCGACGAACGGCGCCGGCGAAGGGCTGAAGCGCGCGTTTGACCGGTTCGGCCGCCTCGGATACGTTTTGACCCTTGTGCCCGCCGCGGCCTTCCTGACCCGCGGCCCGTCCGGGAGGCCCCATGAACCGCCGACTGCTCCGAACCACCGTCGCTTGGAGCGCCTTGCTCCTCTGGGCCTGCTCTCCCGGCGCGGCGGGCTGCGGCGGCTGCGCCGAGCCAATCCCCGGCGGCTTTCCGGCCGACCAGCGGCAGTCGAACGCCATCACCGCCAAGGTTTCGGCGAACGGCCTGCGCTTCATCGAGAAGCAGGTCAACACGCTCGTCGGTGCGGTCGTCTCGGGCAGCACCATCACCGTGCCCCGCATCGCCCAGAACGTCGGTTTCGGCGTGGGCGACATCAACGTCCTGGTCTGCGACCCGGGCCGCAGCCCCTGCGCGGCCGGCGCCGCGTGTGACGACCAGAACGACCTCAACCTTCGCCAGTGTCAGGCCAAGTTCAGCGTAACCAACATGAAGATGACGCCCACCCAGGCGTCGCCGAACGCCCCTGTCGTTGTCGCCGTCGACCTGAGCCTGCGCGTCAACACCGGCGTCATCCCGCTCTTCGGCGAGCTGTGCGGCGGCATCGGACCCCTCTACGGCTGCACCGACTTCCTCTGCAGCCTCGAGTACGACTCCAACAACAACGCCCCGGTCGACGTCCCGGTCGACGTCAACCTCGAGCTCACCGTCAACTCGACCTACCAGGAGGTGCTCGGCTTCGAGCTCAAGAACCTCGTCGTCACCGACCTCCTCCAGACGAGCGACCTGTCCGTCTCCCGCAACAACGGCACCCTTGGCTACCTTTGTGAGGCCGGCGACTTCATCCTCCAGATCGACTTCGTTACCGACGCCATAAAGAACCTCGCGCGAAGCGCCATCGATGCGCAGGTCCGAAAGGCGCTCGACGGCTTCCGCTGCCGCGCCTGTGACGCCGGCACCAACAACTGCCCCTCGGGCTCGCGCTGCTCGAACGGCGTCTGCTACGCCTACCCGGCCGCCACCAACTCGAACGGCTCGGCGGTCTGCCCGCCGGCCCTGCTCGGCCTCGAGGGGCGCGTGGGCGTCGGAGGCTTCCTCGCCAGCTTCGGCGGTCCGCCCGAGAGCCTGCTCGACCTCTACGCCGTGGCCGGCGGCCGCAACCCGGACGGCACGCCCGCGACCAAGGTCGAGAGCGGCGGCATCGTCCTCGGCATCATGGGCGGCACCCGCTCGGCGGTGCGCGGCGTCGACGGCACCGTCGACGCCCCGGGCGTCGCGGCCTGCGTGCCCGAGCGCACCTTCGCCGTCCGCCCCGTCTCGACGCCCATCAAGTTCGACACCGAGGCCGCCGGGACCACGTTTGCCGACTACCACATGGGCATCGCCCTCTCCGACAACTTCCTCGACAAGAGCATGTTCGACGCCTTCCAGTCGGGCCTGCTCTGCCTGAACGTCGACGCCAAGGTGACCGACTTCCTCTCCAGCGCGCTCTTTCGAACCTTCCTGCCCTCGCTGGGCGTCCTGACCCGCGGACAGGACGTGCCGCTCCTCGTCGCGCTGCGGCCGAAGCAGGCCCCCGAAGTGATCATCGGCAAGGGCACAACCAAGGTCGGCCCGAACGGGGACATCATCCCGGACGACCCGCTCCTCACCGTTCAGATGAAGGGCATGGCCATCGACTTCTACGCGTTCATCGATGAGCGCTACGCCCGGCTCTTCACGCTCAAGACCGACCTGTCGCTGCCGCTGAGCCTCAAGTTCGACCCGGCCACCAACACCGTCCAGCCGGTGCTGGCGAGCCTCCAGACGGCCCTCGCCAACATCGACGCGCAGAACAGCGAGATGCTGGCCGAGAACCCGCAGATCGTCGCCGACCTGCTGGACGCGGTCATCGGCCTCGTTCAGCCGCTTCTGGCGAGCGTCCTCGCGCCCATCCAGCTGCCGACCTTCTCGGGGCTGAAGCTCGCCATCCGCGACGCCCGCGGCGCGGTGCCCTCGACGACCGGACCGGGCTACCAGCACCTCGCGCTCTTCGCCAACCTGGGTCTGCCCGGAGTGCCGCTCACCATGACCACCGACACCCAGCTCCGCATCGTCGAGAGCAAGGTGCCCGAAGCCGCGCAGCTGCTGGGCCCCGAGAAGGCACGCCCCTCGCTCACCGTCGAGGCGACCGGCCTCTTCAACGGCCGCTCGGGCGACGGCTACGAGTACGCCTTCCGCGTGGACGGCGGCCTCTGGTCGCCGTGGGGCCGCCAGCGCCGCATCGACGTGAAGAGCGGCACGCTGATGCTGCAGGGCACCCACCTGATCGAGGTGACGTCGCGCGTCATCGACGACGGCTCGACCGAAGACCGGACGCCGGCGAAGGTCACGTTCGCCGTCGACTACGACGCCCCCGAGGTGTCGCTCGTGATGGATCCGGAGAGCCGAAAGATCGTCACCTTCGCGAAGGACAGCGTCTCGGCCGACAGTGAGCTGGTCTACCGCTACCGCATCGCCGGCCGCGACTGGACGAGCTTCCCGCAGGCCCAGTCGCTCGACCTGTCGGAGCTGGGCGAGATCGCCTCGCTCGAGGTCGAGGTCGTCGACGCCGCCGGCCACGCGGGCCAGGCGCACTACGGCGTCAAGGCCGACGATCTGGCGCTCCAGACGGGCTCCGGAAACGCTGCTGCGGCCAAGAACGCGCTGGGCGGCTGTGCGTCGGCCGATCTGTCGCTGCTGGGCCTCGCTGCCGCGTCGCTCGTCATCGCGCGGCGCCGCCGGAACTAGGCCATTCGTCCGCTTTTCGTGGCCTTCGCCCTCCTCGCCCTGCCCCTCGTGGCAGCGGCGGAGGAGGTCGATCCCCGCTGGCGATACGTCACCGAGGTGGGCGTCGGAGTCGGCCTGACCGACGCGCTGTCCAACTCCAATCTCTCCGGCGTCAGCACCGGCTCGGGCGGTCTGACCTGGCTCGTCCGGTCGGCCTTCTACGCGCCGGTGGGCGAGAACCGTCAACTGGGCGGAGGCCTTCTCTACGACGGCCGCGGCCATGCCACGCTGGCCGGAGAGTTCCGCTGGCAACAGGACTTTGCCGACCCGCGCATCGTCACACGCCTCGCCTTGGGGGCGCTGATGGATGTCTCGCCGAACTGGGCGCTGGGGCCGTCGGTCGGGGCCGGCGGAGGCTTCGAGTTTCGTCCCGGTTGGCGTGTCGGCGCCGACCTGCGCGTCGGGCTGCTCTTCGGGGCGCTGCGGACCATGCTCGCCGCCGAAGCGAACGTCGCGTACCTGTTCTGAGCCTCTGATCGGGCCTGCGCGCCCGAACCTCTGCTAGGGTCTCCGCATGACGTGGGCTACGGAAGTGTTGAGCGGAAATCGCCGTGCGGCCGCGCGTCTCCTGCGTGCCATCGACGACGAGCTGCCGATTGCCGAGCAGGAGCTCAAGGCCCTCTTTCCTCACACGGGCCGGGCGCACATCGTCGGCATCACCGGCACGCCGGGAGCGGGCAAGAGCACCCTCTGCGACCGACTCATCGCGGCCTGGCGCGCCAAGGGACGCACCGTCGGCGTCCTCGCGATCGACCCGACGAGTCCGTTCACCGGCGGCGCCATTCTGGGCGACCGGATCCGCATGCAGGACCACGCCCTCGACCCGGGCGTCTTCATCCGTTCTCTCGCGACCCGCGGCAACCTGGGCGGCCTGTCGCGCGCCACCTTCGACTCGGTGAAGGTGCTCGATGCCATGGGGGTCGACCACGTCCTCATCGAGACGGTCGGCGTGGGCCAGGACGAGGTCGAGATCTGCCAACTCGCGCACACGACCGTGGTGGTCACGGTGCCGGGCCTCGGCGACGACGTGCAGGCGATCAAGGCGGGCATCCTCGAGATCGCCGATCTCTTCGTGGTGAACAAGGCCGACCGCGAGGGGGCCGAGCGCAGCATTCGAGACCTGCGCGGCATGCTCGAGCTGCGCCGCACCCACCCGAAGCCCGGCGAGCCCGAGCCCTGGGAGCCGCCCATCATCTCGGCCATCGCCACGCAGAACAGCGGCATCGGCGAGCTGGCGGCCACCATCGACCGCCACGGCGAGGCGATCCGTGCGAGCGGCGAACGGTTGCACCGTGAGGCCGCACGCGCCCGCGCCGAGCTGATGAGCCGCTTGCAGGGGCGGCTCATGCAGCGCGCTCTGCGGACCATCGAGTCGCTCGAAGGCCCCATGGACGCACTGGTGATGCGCATCGCCCGCCGTGAAGTCGATCCGTACAGCCTCGCCGACCGGGCGTTCGCCGCGATGGGTTTGAAGGAGGGCGCGTGATCCGCCGATCCGCAATCTTCGGCCTCGCGCTCGTCCTCGCCGCCTGTTCCGGCGAGCAGACCGTCTCGCTGACGGCCCGCTTCCCGATGGGGCCGTCGCAGCTGAAAACAGCCTTTTTGACGCGATTTTCGAGCGTCGTGACGCCCGAGTCGTCCGCGTGGCCGGCGGAGGCCGGGCCGCTCGCCACCGATCTCGTCGTCTCCGCCGTAGTACTTGTCGACCCGCCCGCGGAGGCGCTCGACCCTGCCTCGCTGAAGGTGATTCCCGCGACGCTCGCGGCCGAGGGAACGGTGGCGCCCTTCGAGCGCGCCGAGCTGTGGGTCGCTCCGCCCGACGCCGCCGGCACCGACGACGCCCGGGCCCGTCTCGTCGCCTCCGGCGCTGTTGGTAGCACGCCGAGTGAACTCGTCTGGACACTGGAGGGGCCGTCGACGCTGGCCGCTGCACTCCGCGGCGACCTGGAAGGACAGGCGTCGGACAAGCGCATCGCCCTCATGGTTCGCGCGACGGCGCCCGTGACGATCAGTCCCGGCGACCCTCTGCCCGGCGGCGACGGCGAAGGCGCGCTGCTGTTCGTCCTGCCGCTCCGGACCGCGCCTTGATTGGCCAGCCGCAGCGTCTTGCCGCACGGCTCCACGCCGCCGGCCTCTTTGCCCGCGAGACCTTCGCCGACCCGGCGCCCTTCCTCGAGGCGCTGACCCACAGCTCGTTCGCCACCGAGCGGGGAACGCGGCACAACGAGCGGCTGGAGATGCTGGGCGACGCGGTGCTGGGCTTCCTCGTCGCCCGCATGCTCTACGACCTCCTGCCCGACGCCCCCGAAGGCGTGCTGACGCGCCTGCGCGCCTCGCTCGTCGAAGAGCCGGCACTCGCCGCCCAGGCCCGAAAAATCGGCCTTGGTGACTTTCTTCTCCTCGGCCACGGAGAGGAGCGGTCGGGTGGGCGATGCCGCGACGGACTTCTGGCCGATGCCTTCGAGGCGATGCTCGCGGCGATGCTCCACTCCGAGGGGCTGGAGGCCGTTCGCCACCTCGTCGAGCGGCTCTTCGAGGCGGAGGCCCTTCAGCGCGCCGCAGCGGGCGTCCAGCCCACCGACTTCAAGAGCGCCCTTCAGGTGCGAAGCCAGGCGCGTTGGAAAATTGCGCCCACCTACCGGGTCGTCGGCGCCGAAGGTCTGGAGCACGCGCCCACCTTCCTCGCCGAGGTGCTCATTTCGGGGGAATCTGTCGGCAGCGGCACCGGCCGCACCAAGAAGGAGGCGCAGCAGAAGGCCGCCGCCGCCGCCCTCGAGCGGTTCGATGCGATCACGGCGGAGCTTTCGGTGCGCGGCGTTGTTCCTCCCGGGACGGCCGAATAGGATGCGCCACTTTCCTTCGTCGGATCCCTCGCACGGGCCCTCTTCCGGAGCACGGGCATGAACCTCACGTTTCCCGAAAATGCCCTGTTTGCAGCGGTCAAGACCCCCGTCGGCCGGATCGTCTTCCGTCTGCTCGAGGAGGAGGCACCGAAGAGCGTCGCCCACTTCGTCGGCCTCGCGTCGGGCGGGCTGCCGTGGCGCCATCCCGTGACGGGCGAGCTGCAGAAAGGCCGGCCGCTCTACGACGGCACGCGCATCCACCGGGCCGTTCCCTCGGGATTCATCCAGTGGGGCGATCCCTTCTCGCTGCCCGACGGCGACCCCGAACGGGTGGGGCAGGGCGGTCCGGGCTTCTCCGTCGAGGACGAGGTGCACCCGCGCCGACGCTTCGATCGCCCCGGGCTCGTGGCGTTCGCAAACCTGGGACGCTCAGACACCATCGGCTCGCAGCTCTTCATCGCCGAGGCCGCACTGCCGCATCTTCAGGGCCGCCACACCGTCTTCGGCGACGTCGTCCATGGCTTCGAGCGGGTCCCCAAGCTGTCGCGCCGCGTCGCCGGCGGCGAGCAGGTCGTCATCGAGCGGGTCGAGTTGGTCCGCGGAAAATTCTAAGTCTGTAGTTCTTTTGTCAGAGCAATTGGAGAGTCGGCATGCCTCGCAAGAGTGGTCAGCGGTCGTTCGGCAGCAAGCAGGGGAGGGGGCCGGGCGCCTCGGGTCGAAAGCCGGGAGCACCCCAGCCTCAAGCCCGCAAGAGCGCCGCATCGGCGCCGCGGCGTCCGGACGGCTCCGCAAAACGTCCGCAGCAGCGGCCGGCCCCGAAGGCCCCCGGTAAGTCGGCCGCGAAGCCGGCTGCCAAGGTCGCCGCCCAAAAGCCTGTCCCGCCGAAGCCCGCACCCCCGAAGGTCGCCCCTGCGCCGCGTCCGCCCCGCCCGCCGAAGATGCAGGTACCGTCCGAAGGCCCCTCCCGTTCGGGCTTCGCGCTGCTTCTCGGCCGCCCGAACGTCGGCAAGAGCACGCTGCTCAACCGGCTCGTCGGCGAACACATCGCCATCGTCTCGCCCCGACCCCAGACGACGCGGACGCGCATTCTCGGCATCGTCTCGAGGCCCAGGACGCAGATCGCGCTGCTCGACGCTCCCGGCGTCCACAAGGCGAAGGGCCTGTTCAACCGGACCCTCGTCGAAGCCGCCATGACGGCCATCGACGAGGTCGACGTGGTGCTCTACCTCGCGGAGGCCGGCTGGCCTGAGGGCACGCAGCCGGGCGGCGACGTCGACGTAATCGGCCCCTTCCACCGCGAGCTACTGCGCGAAGTGGCCAAGGCGAAGAAGCCCACCTTCCTCGTGCTCACGAAGATCGACAAGATCGACAAGCCGACGCTGCTCCCCATCATGCAGGCATGGTCGACGGCCTTCCCGTTCGCCGAGATCTACCCGCTCAGCGGTCTCACCGGCGAGAACGTCGAGGGCTTCCTCGAGGTGCTCCGCAAGCACCTGCCCGAGGGCGATCCTCTCTTCGCCGTCGACCAGATCACCGATCAGCCCGAACGCACGCTCTGCGCGGAATACATCCGCGAGCAGATCTTCCTTCAGACGCGCCAGGAGATCCCCTACGGCACCGCCGTCGTCATCGACGAGTTCGATGAGAGCGAACGGCCCCTCGACGACGGCGGCGACGAACTCGCAGCCTCCCTGCTCGCCGCCGATCCCGACGCACTCGACGCGCTGCACTCGGAGGCCGACGACGATGCAGAGGCCCACGATGAGGACGATGACTTTGCTGAGGAGGCCTCAGAAGAGCCTGTGCAGTCCGAGGCTTCTGCCACGGCGGCCGGAGACGCCGAGGTCGAACCACCTGCGACCACTCCGCTCGGCCCCGGCCTCGTCCGCATCCACGCCACCATCGTCGTCGAACGCCCCTCCCACAAGGGCATCGTCATCGGCCGGGGCGGCGAGATGCTCCGCACCATCGGCAGCGCCGCCCGCCTGCGCATCGAGCGCCTGCTCGGCTGTCGCGTCTGGCTGGGCCTCCATGTCCGGGTCATTCCCGGCTGGACCGAGAAGCGCGCCCTCCTCAGCGAATTCGGAATCAGCCTAAAATAAAGCCGTTTCGACGCAGCGTCAGGGTTGGCAGGCAGTCACCGTCCGGCCCGACGCCGCCGTGACGCCGTCGTCGCAGGACAGCCCCAGGCCGCACGCATCCTGACCCCAGCAGGTCGGAACGCAGCGACGTCCGCCCTCGAGCGTCGTGCAGGCCGTCGCCGCTCCAGGGCAGGTGCTGGTACAGGCGCGGCTGCAGAAGCCCGGCGCTCCGTCGAGGCTCGAGCCCTGACAGACGGTGCCCGCTCCCGAGCACTCCGAATCGCGGAGACAGGGCGAAAAAGGCGTTCCGCGAGTGCCCGGCACGCAGGCGAGCGTTGTCCCGCTGCGTCCCTCCCTCCGGACCTCCTTCGCGATGCGCCCGTCCAGGTTGCCGCAGGAGTTGTTCGTTTTGTCCGAGGCCACCGTGCAGTAGCCGCCCGCCACGCCGTTGGCCACACAGCGCGTGCCGACGTAGCCTGCCCTGTCCGGGCAGGTGGAGGTACAGGCCTTGGTGCAGAACGGGCGGCCGTAGGGGTTCCGACGGCAGAAGCCGCCCGCGTAGCTGCAGTCCGAGTCCTGCGAGCACTCCTGACCTATCCAGCGGTCCGGCACGTCGAACGAGCGGCCGAACGCGTCGCGCTCGACCTCCTTCTGGATCCGAACCGGCACGCGGGGCCGACCCCGAATGCGCGCATAGACCTCGACGATGTCTTCAGGCGCCATCCGTGTGCAGCCATGCGAGACGAACCCTCGGCGCAACTTCCCTCCCGACGGCTGCGCGAAGGCGTCGACCGGCCCGTGGATGCCGTAGGCCGTCGTCGGCGGACCCACGAGGCGAATGAACGGAAGACCCGCAAAAACAGGCTTTTTCGAGCCATCGTCGTCGGTGTGCCAGATGCGGCAGGGGTAGTTGTAGCCCCACGTTCCGTCGGCCACTTCCCGCGTCTGCGTCGAGGTGTGGAACAGTCCAACCCTCGTGTCTGTCGAGACGGGCGTGAGTGACCTGCCCGTCGCCGGGTCGATCGCGCCCGGGCCAATCGGAAAGACCCGGTCGTAGCTCCCCGCCTTGTCGCGAAGGTGCAGCGTCAGGCCGTCCAGCGAGATCACGATCTCCGGCTTCGCCAGCGCCGGGACGTTCGGAATGGGCTTGCAGTTGAGCGCCGCTCCCCATCCATCCGACTTCACGCCCTCGTCGTCCAGCTCGCCCACGGAGAGCTCCGGAGTCTCGCCCGGCTCCTCGTCGACCAGCCCGCCGGTCTCCCCGTCGGTGCCGCCGCCACCACACGCCACCGACAGCATCCATGCTGCCAACCACGCCCTCGACCGCATCGATGCCCCCGCTCCGTTCGAGCCGTCCGCGTCAGCCCCGCCCGTGCACCAGCGTCTTCGTTCCGGCCTTGAAGACGATGTCGACCTTGTCGCCGCGCACCGCCGAGACGAAGCCGCGCCCGAAAATCGGATGCAGCACCACCTCGTCCATCAGGAACGACGCCTTCGGCGTGTAGGCCGTGCCGGCGCCGATCTTCGAGGCCAGCTGCTCCTCGAACGAAATGCGCACCTTTTCCGGCCGTTCCGTCGCTGCGGCCCTCGATGCGGCGGCAGAAGTCGCTCTTTTCGGGGCGTCCCCGACGCCGCGGAAATTGTGCTGGCCCCCGCAGGTGTTGCACTGGACCCGAACCGGCTTCGTCCCGACCATCGCCAGCACCGTGTGCGCCAGCGTCATCCGGCATTTCGTGCAGACCGCATCGATCTCGCCTCCGACCCGGACAGGCAGCGCCATCGTCTCTCCTCAACCCTCGATGTCCCAGGGGGCGCGCCCTATAGCACGCGTCGCACACCGCTTCCCGATGCCGCGCCGAAGCCCGTCCCACCGGCCCTGTTGACGGCTGTCGTCCACGGATAGAGTATCGGCCCCCTCGATGACGCAGCCCCTGATACCGGCCCTCGTGCCTCCGCGACCCGTCCCCGCCGAGGTCGCGCTGCTGCGTCCCACCGTCATCGAGGTCGAGCTGGCCGCCCTCGCACACAACGTCGCGCTGCTCCGCTCCCGCCTCGCTCCCGGCGTCAAGCTGCTGGCGGTCGTCAAGGCCGACGCCTACGGCCACGGCGCCATCCCGTGCGCACGCACCTTCGTCGAATCCGGCGCCGACTGGCTGGGCGTCGCCCTCGTCGAGGAGGGCGTCGAGCTGCGCCGCGCAGGTCTCCTCGCGCCCATCTGCATCCTCTCGGGGCTCGGGTCGCACAGCGACGCACGCGTCATCGTCTCGCACCGCCTGACGCCCCTCGTCAGCCGGCCGGACCACCTCGACGCCATGGCAGCCGCGGCCCACGACGCCGGCCTCGACCGCTACCCAATCCACCTCAAGGTCGACACCGGCATGGCCCGCTGGGGCGCCCTGCCCAGCGAGGTCGGTCCGTTCCTCGACGCGCTCCAGACGCATCCGGGACTTGTTCTCGAGGGGCTCGCCACACACCTCGCCTGCGCCGATTCACCTGAGGAATCGGCTGTTTCCGGGCCCCTTCACATTTTCCGCGGCATCGAGGCGTTCGTCCGCGATCGCGGCTTTGCTCCGACGCTCCGCCACATCGGCAACTCCGCCGCGCTCCTCGCGCACCCCAAGAGCCACGGCGACATGGTGCGTCCCGGTCTCGCCCTCTACGGCGCCTCTCCATTCGACACGCCTGTCGACGGCCTCCGCCCTGTGCTGACGCTCAAGACGCGCATCACCCACCTGAAGACGCTGCCCGCAGGCGCGCCCATCGGTTACGGGGCGTCGTTCCACACCACGCGCAGCACCCGCGTCGCCACGGTCCCCATCGGCTACGCCGACGGCCTGCCTCGCCGCGTCTCCAACCGCGCCCGCATGTTGATTCGGGGACGCCCGGCATCCATCGTCGGCCGCGTCTGCATGGACGCCTGCATGCTCGACGTCACCGACATCGACGACGCCGCTCTCGGCGACGAAGTCGTCATCCTCGGCCGCCAAGGCGACGCCACCATCGGCCCCGACGAGCTCGGCCGCCACGCCGAAACCCTCTCGTACGAAATCCTCACCGGACTCGGAAAGCGCGTCCCAAGGACCTACCGCTGATGGCCGCCCAAGGATCAGTCTCTCTCGCCGTCGAAGACGTCGGCCGCCGAACCGTCCGCTCCATCGAGGATCTCGGCCGCACCTTCGAGATGGCCGTGAAGGTGCCGTTCATCGCTCTGCGCCCACCGTTCCGCCCCTTTCTCCTGCTCCAGCAGCTCGAGCAGGTCGGCGTCGGCTCGCTCTTCATCGTCACCCTGACCGGCTTCTTCGTCGGCGCCGTGCTTTCTCTCCAGGGCATCTACGCGTTCCGTCTCTTCAACGCCGAGAGCCTCGTCGGCGCCACCGTCGAACTGTCCCTCGCCCGAGAGCTCGCCCCGGTCTTCACCGCGCTGATGCTCACCGCCCGCACCGGCAGCGCAATGGCCACCGAACTCGGCACCATGCGCGTCACCGAGCAGATCGACGCCCTCGAAACCATGGCCGTCGACTCCCGCCAGTACCTCATCGTCCCGCGCGCGCTAGCCGGCGGCTTCATGATGCCGCTCCTCACCCTGATTTTTAACGCCGTCGCCATGCTGGGCGCCTACCTCGTCGCAGTCGCCTCGGCAGGCATCTCGGGCGCGGAATTTCAGGCCAGAATCCCGATGCTCACCGAAGCCGACGACATCGTTCACGGCCTCGTGAAGGGCGCGATTTTCGGCTACGTCGTCTGCCTCATCGCATCTCTGCGCGGCTACCAGGCCGAGGGCGGAGCTGCCGGCGTTGGCATCGCCACGACGCGCGCCGTCGTCGGCGGAAGCATCTCCGTCCTCGCCCTCGACTACTGCGTCACCGCGCTCGCCCAAGCCTACGGTCTTTGAGAAGTTCTGTAAAATCAGGTGCTTGGAAGAAAAGAGCAGGAGGAGGGAGAAAGATGTTTGACGTGGGCGGGGCGTGGGCGTAGAAGCCGCCCCCCTCGCTGAACGACGCGGGGAAAACGGGCGGTCCGGCAAGCGATGAAAGAAAGCGCTTGACGCCTCTCGGAGACCAGAGTAGAAGCCACGCCCCCTCGCTGAACGACGCGGGGCAGGCAAGAAGCCAAGAGCGGTCCGCGAAGAAAGAAGTTGACGCGGAAGCGACGTGGCGATAAACGTGGTCGGACCTGCCGAGAACGGCGCGGCGGGGCAACGACAAGCAGCGGAAC
>JACCDP010426128.1_pt1 | contig 18444 bp, 14 predicted proteins | sample 7445841 | NCBI WGS metagenome assembly JACCDP01 (sample SAMN15323441, study PRJNA562643) | freshwater metagenome | isolation source: river surface water | place: USA:Blue River Watershed | collected 2017-08-17
ATGAGAAATTATATAATAAGGAATATTAATACTATTCAAATAGTTTACATATTCAGATGCTTTAATCATATTATCTACATGAATAGAATATAATTTTTCACCTGGATTAAAATGATTTGTGCTTAGTTCATTTAGTGGATTATGAAGTAATTCTGTTCCAATGCTGATTTCTTTTGGCGTTATTTCTTCACCGTTTATATTTAATAATGAATGATCATCTGTAACATCTACTAATCCAGTATGTGTTAAAATACGGAATATTTTTTTATGTGGTGCTAAAATATGACGAATAACTCTAAATAATTTTGTCCATCCTTTATCAGTCCATGTTTCTACGTTTTCTAGTTCACAAAATTCTTTATCTTGTTTTCCTTCTTCTTTACTTAAAATCCAGTTATTATTTCCATATTTTTCAGCCAATGATTCAATTGTATAAATGCCTATGCTGTTATTTACTCTTACATATACAGGTGTATAATTCGTAACACTATCACCATATATATACTCGGCATTTGTTAAAACAAGTCCATGGTTTTTTGTTTCACAAATTTTATTTTTATAACATTCTTCTATAATACGCTTTCCATAAGTTAAGAATTTACGTCCCATGGCAGTTGTGCAAGCAGCAATATCTTTCTCATAAAATGAGCTAGTTTTAGCACCACAACCACCATAGATGGAATTAGCAGAAACTTTACAGCCTAATTGTCTTTGTTCTAGTACACCCCACATAAAATCATCCTTATCAACCTTCTTTTGCAAGGCTCTCGTATCTTTTCTTGCCTTCAGAAGCTTCTTAAGAACTGCTGGAATAATAGCTGATTCACCATCTGGAAATTGAACAAACCTACAAATTTTGTATCCACATTTAATTTTTTCTGCTGCGGCTTTTGGATGCTTTCGATAATATCGATATGTATCATATTGAACATTCACATATTCATAACCTGGCAAGTTATCATATAAATAATTTCCATTTTCATCTTTATCACCCCATTCTTCGATCAAATTGCCTGCTAGATCATACTCTTGAGTCCATACCTTACTATCATGTGATAGATTTTCACTAATCATTGAACTTGGATATAATGAAGCATAGTCATTACACGCAACAGGATTATCAAGATATAAATCACATTTTGGTGGTAAAACAATCGCACCTTCATATCCTTCGTCTAAATCACCTTTTTCAATGACAGGAATAAGAGTTTTTATTTTGCGACATTCACGCGATATTAAACTCAATAATTTAATACCTTGACCTCGCATTACAAGATAACTAATTGGAACACTACAAATCTTTGCCATCTCAATAAAACCAGTTAAGATATCAGATTTATTAAAGAGATAATGAACTAGGTTACAATCCTGAATACAGTATTTCGCAACAATAGCTCTGTCTTCTGCTGTTCCATTTGTTAGTCTAAAAATATCTTTTGGTGTAACATCGTCCTTTGCTAAACACCATCTGACCTTTTTATTGAAATCTGGGTTTACTATACCATCAATATCAAATTTACCATTTGACTTATCGACATTTGATACTATATACTTCGCACCATCTTGATAATAATCGACCGAATGTCCAATTTCTTCAATATGAATATAATTTCCATTAATAAGACCAGTCATATTGCTTGTATAAATAATAGTTTTGTTATTGATATGCTCAATACTTTTGATTAAATCTCCAATAAAATAACCACCAACATAATCCAATTTATAACTGGTTAAATTTTCACCTCTTCTATAGAAGTTATACAAATCAATCTGACATCTTCCATTCATCTTAATATATCTTAAGTCATGTTGACCACTTGCGATCTGAATTGTGCTCTCTTCAATCTTCCATTTTCCGTTATCTTTATCTTTTGTTCCACATATTTCATCTTTATTCCTTGATAATTTTAGAAAATCTTCAACACAGTCATTTTCTTCTGCTCGTCTGAACATAAATTCGTAATCAAAACCAAATATATTATAACCGATAATGATATCAGGATTTTCACGTTGAACTAATTGCTGCCATGCCATAAGGACGTCTCTTTCTGTTTTATATGACTCGATTATACAGTTAGGAATATCAGCACAAGTATCAAGAACAATACAATGATTAAAATGAGGGTCTTTGCTTCCATAACTCATAAAAGTTGAACCAATAAATGTCACTTTATCGCCTTCTAATTTTGGAAATACTGCGTTTAATGAAATATTAAGTTCATTCAACTTACCTTCACGCTCATATTTTTTATCTAAAAGCACATCAATAATAGTTGCCTTTTTATCAGAATATTCCTTGACATATTTTTGATAGGTTTTACTAGTATAACCTTCAAATGCTGTTTTTGTGTCACTATTTTCTCCTCCATCTCCATCTCCATCTTCAACTTCAATTTCAGCGTCAATTTCTTTTGAAATTTTTTCAAACATAGACTCTAATGTATTTGCTTCATTAAAGTCTGTTGATTTTTGTATACTTCTTACTTTACAATCAAGCCATTTATTAATAAGTCCAATTAAAGCTTCTTGTGAGTCAGGATGTCTCTTGGGATAAACTAGGTCAATTTCATCCATTTTTCCATAACCAAAAGCAGCAAGAATTATATTTTTAAGACATTCCCGCATTTCAACAGCAGTAAGTTCTCTATTATTTTCAATATATTCAACAATATTAGTAGATAATTTTTTATATGTTTTTATTGGAACAGGAAAATCACCATGACTACTACTCGCCTCAATATCAAAACTCATAATCTTATAAGGAACAATGGTTTCCTTTTCATTAATTGGAATTATATTTTTTATATTTGTTAAGAATTGATAGTCGCAATTAACTGTTTTTGCTTCGCCTTTATTCTCAATTGTTTTTTTCTTTGGAATAGCAATCCAACCAGACGGACTCATATCTTTTACATGAAAGAACCTTAATAATGGTGGAATATTTGACTCATAAAGCTTTATATCAGTATTAAAATATTGATAACCATTCTTCAATAAGGTATGGCCTGATTGATAATCTGTATACCACAAATTTTTTGCTTTATTAAATGCGTTCATATTTGCGAACTCAATAAATATAAATTTATGTTCTTTTTTGTTGTCAAACCCATAAAGTTTTTTGCGTCTAATTATTTTTGATTCTGTGATTGAGTTTGAATAATACTTTCCCATTTTTTCTTTTAAGTGAATTATAAACTGTTCTTTCATCGTAATTGTCCAAGAATCATTTACCATCACATAAAAGAATGGTTTAAAACCGTCTACCGTTATAGAATATGTTTTTGCGTATTCATCAGCACCAAATATCTGAATCATAAACACATTATTATCTTTATAAGTATTTTCCTCTTCATTGTCACGTGAATCATCGTAAGCACTATAAACGTTAAAGTCTAAAACTCTTAAAGTATGTTCCATTTTATTCTGTATTAATAATTTATATTTATCTCCTTTTGTTTTAATCAATTTTTTAAATATATCCAAACAATCCAAAAAACATTTGATATTTACATTGATGAAAATTTTAATGATACAAATACATATTAAATATAAAACTGTATATTATTTTATTTATATTATAAAATGACAGATAAACCAATTTCTGCAATTGCTGTATTTTTTGGTGATATTAATGGTAATGTAAAATTTGTAGAAGATTTTGAAGAAGGAATGGTTAAAATTGAGTTGAATATCAGTGGTCTTAAACCAAATAGTTTACACGGTTTTCATGTTCATGAAGCAGGTGATTTAACTGATAAATGCACTAGTATGTGTGCTCATTTTAATCCTTATGGTAAAACTCACGGATGTCCAGGAATGAAAGAAAGACATGTAGGCGATTTAGGAAATATTGAAACTAATTCAAAAGGTGAAGCAAAATATGTTTTCTATGATAATATTATAAAGCTTAGAGGAAGTAAATGTAATATTATTGGTAGAGGATTAATCATTCATGCTGATGAAGATGATTGTGGACAAGGTGGTAATTCTGAAAGTTTAAAAACTGGAAATGCTGGAAAGCGCATCGCATGTGCTGTTATAGGATATTCGAAGGATAATTTTAAATATTAATTAATCTCAAATTGAGCCGAAATAAGAAATAAAATTCCAATTATAAAACCTAAAATAGATGTAATATATTTTATTGTTTTTTTAGATAATTTAATTTTTTCATTTACAACAAATTTTGATCCAAAATATCCTCCAGTTATTATTGATAATAATAAAATATAACCCATTGAATAATTTACTTTATTTGCTTTAAAAAATTCCCAAAATGAACCTATTGATATAGGAAACAAATTTAATAATGCAATCGCACCTAAATTGCTAGCATAATTGCCGATTTTTAAATAATCAAATATAATCAATAATAACCCAACAGGTAAAATGCCAGTAATGCCTGAAAATAATCCACATAGAACTCCTAAAATTGCTTCTATAATATATTGATTCATATATTATGAAACTATTTATTTTCGACCATATTTGCAATATTGTTTTTGAGAGAAACCTTTGGGTTTTTTACAATTTATACTGCGTTTATATTTGAGTGTCCACTTTCCACCTCGTTTTCTTGTTCCTCCTATTTTATTATGTCGTCTTTTAGATTTTATATGTGAATTTTTGTGAGAATGGTTACCCTCTGATTTTGTTATATTTTTCTCTCCAGATTTTAATTTAATCCATTCAATAAACGAATCTATTGTTCTGTCTTTCTTTGAAATATTTGAGTCTTCATAATCCTCATTTACATTTCCTTCTTTTGTTATGTATCGAATGGTTGGAAAACTATTGGGCTCACTACCTATATTGTTAAGTTTGTCTACTAATTCATGATCAATCGCAACAATACAAATCTCTCTTTTTTTTAAGAAATCATTTGAGAGAACGTTTTTAAGTTTAGACCATTCGGGACGTGTAGCATTACATGGACCACATCCTTCCATATAAAATAAAATAAAGACCTTGTTATCATTATTAGCCAAATGTTTATTTAATTGTTCAATTAAGTTTGGATTTCCTGACGCATGATTTTTTTTATTTATTTCAAGATAAACCATTATATAAAATATGTAGAAAATAATATCACAATAAATATATAATGACACTTACTATGCTATTGGCAATAATTGTATTTATGATAGGCATATATTTTTACGCAAGATGTTATGACTCTAAATATGCCGAAGGATTTACAAACCCAAATACTAAACCTAGATGTCCAAATTTGTTGATTCAAAAAGGATCCAAATTTTATCTATATAATTCAAAATTAGCGCAAGTGCCTGGAGTTAATCCAATTGAATTTGATAATTTAGAAGATTACACTGAATTTTTAGATTGGCAGAGAAGTCAAGGTATAAGGTGTCCAGTTTTGTATTTACAATCCAGTTATGACGCACAAGGAAATCGAGTATATAAAGCAAGACCAAGTGTATCTGAACCACAAGCCGGATTACCTCCATCTGCTGCCTCTCCAATCGGAATAGCATCACAACAACAACCTATTATGGAATCATCTTTAGGAGATCCAAATGCGTTAGCATATCCAAATCCAACTCTTTTAGTCGATGCGACACGCAATGATCCGCCATATAATAAAGGTTCTTATCCAGCATACGATCAAACGTCGTATTATGTAGGCACCACAACTCCTCTTGACACAATGGATATTAAGCAAGAACAAGCCGTAATTAGTCCAAATCCAATGGACCCAAATTGGGGTGGTTCAGCATATACGCAAAGCTTAATTGATAAAGGTTATTATAAAGAGAATGAAGTAAGTATTGCTATAAATTAAAATATATAAATATAAATATTACTTAAAAAGTTTTTATTATATAAATTAAAATGATTAGACGTGCGCATTTTAGATATAGTCAATTTAATAATTACTGGGTTAAAGAAACATATAAATATAACAACTGTCACAACACTGAAAACGGTTGTAAATGTAAAAATAGTGTGGTATATGATAATAAACTACATGATATTATTATAGAACAGCGTTTAATAAACGAGAATTTGAATAAACTTATGAATTTAATGAATTTGATCTACAATAAACTTGGTAATTTATAATCCGACATAATATTATTAAATGATTTATTATACATATAAATCATTTAAATACTTATTGACTATCAACAAATTTCATAACAGAATTCAAAGCTACTTTTGCTTGCTGCATTTTTGCTAACTTTTCGATTGATTCATCTGGTTTGGATTGGTTCACACTCAATACGGTTTTTAACATTAAATTACTAATTAAGTCATCCATATTCAGAATAGCAGTTTCATAATCACTTCTATATTTGCTAATGAGAAATGTGTCTTGCATTTTAATGGTTGCAGCTTTAAGAGCAGCAGCATAGGATGCGGCGTTACCAGCAATTCCATTCGCAGGTGCACTTACCGAAACAGTATTCCCTGATGCGTCTGTCATACCTTCAATTAACATTGGATTATAATGGAAACTTCTAAATACACAATATATTACAAAACAAATGGCGATAAATAAAAATAAGTTGTAAAATTCTTTCATATATTATATTTTTATTTTTTCAATAGAAATTTCACAATATTTGCTATACACATTTTATTAATTTTTCTCACTTGACCTTTTGAGTTTGTATAAGATAAATCTTTCATTGAATCGCAATCATTTTCGAGCTCCTTAATAAGATTTGGTATTGTCTTATATTTTTCCATAACGGCTAGTGCGGTAACTGAACTTATTCCAGGTATTTGACAAAGCATTATCTCTCCAATATTATCAGGAGTAATGTTTTCTTTTTTGACTTTTTTTACAACACCAACATAATCTTTATCGGTGACTTGAACATCTTCCGATATATCAATTTCATTTGTAATTATTGAAGGTTCACCTGTTTCATTAATTGGCATTTCTGTTTGAAACTTAGTTTGATAGTAAGGCTTCTTGTTTAAATCTTTGCCCATTTTGTAAGCCATATTACAGATAATGGTTGCTGTCTCTTCCATATTAAAACTTCTAAACATAGAAAACCCCTTATAGTAATTTAGAGAGAACATCGCAGAGTACAAAGTAAGCTTTTCGACAGATGTATCACTCTTAAATCGGTTCATTTTATTTACATCACCTTCAATTAGATATACTATATTATGGTTATGATGACTTAATCCATTTAATCGATACGATTGTTCTTCATATCGTCCATCCTTAATACTTGATAACAAATCATTTACTGATTTTCTCTCTATTATGATTTTATCTTCAACATCGTCACTAATAATAATGTCGCCAATTGGTAAAGTCTCTAATTTAACCTGAATATTTTTAAAAACAGGTATGTTGGTCGTTTGACATAGAATTTGTTGTAAAAGAGCGGTTTCCCTCGTGTCTATCTTAATAATCATTAGTTATTAAATAATTAATGATTTGTTATTAAATTGTTTTAAGTATATATTATTTTAAAATTATATTATATGAAAGAATATGTAATATCAGGACATTCAGGTTCAACAGGCGAGACATTTGAGATACCTGAAAATGTTTCTTTAATTTTTTATGCAGAGCAAGAACAAACATGTTATGTTCCAAATGATAAAGAAAGTTTAGACGTAGTTATAAATAGTATGTCTGATTTAAAAACAAAACACAACGCAAGAGAACAAGTCAATAATTATGAAATATTATTTATGGAAAATCATATGTTTGAAGGAATATCTGAAATTGAAAGAAATCAATATAGTATTCAAAATTACAATTTTTTTTATCCAGAAAGAGACAACGAAGGTTATATTAAATTAAGTGAAATATGCGAATTATTAAAAAATAATAATGTAGGTGAAAATATTAAATTATATTGTGTATTTTGTAGAGGCTCACAGAGAGAATTTTCGGATATGTCGTTTGAAAATTTTGAAAATATAGATGCTGACAAATTATTTTTAAACGAAACACCATTTGGAATAAACCCTCACGGTGTTGAAACTAATAATTTTGATGGTTTTGATTTTGGTTCAAATCATCAGGGTGTTGAATCTAATGAACTTGATAGTTTCGATTTTGATTCAAGACTTTTTGGAGGAAGAAATAAAACTAATAAGCATAGATATAAAAGAAGAAAAACATTAAGAAGAAAAACATTAAGAAGAAAAACATTAAGAAGAAAAACATTAAGAAGAAAAACATTAAGAAGAAAATAAATAATGTATATTGGATATCAAGATATAAATTATTCGTTTTTATATATTTGTAGAATTTTAACCCATATTTCCACCAATTGTAGCACGGTAACCGTATTTTTGTGTTTGAATAGTTCTGTTTGGAATACAGAATCTTGGAACACTTTGCGGTGCTCCGACTAAATTAACATTGCTAGTTAAATACCAACCGACACGTGGTGCGGTTCCACTTTTTTTGGCGCTGCCACCACAATTTGGTAAATTAGTAATTGAAGCAGCATTACGTGCCATTTTACTTCCAGACATATAGACCATCTTTATAAATTAGTCCAATATTTTTTTTTATTCTAAATATTTGAAAATAAAACCTTTCGAACTTTTTTGTTTTCCAGTTAAAACATCTTTTACGCAACTTAAAGAAATTTGTGTTTTATGTGATGTTTCCTTAATAGATTCAAAACGGCTTATTTCATTCATTTCCAAATCGTATTGACCAACTTTTCTTTTAAAACATTTAATTAAACCTATCTTATGATTATGTAAGTTATTTTCAGCACAAGTTACCCATTCTAAATTATTAACCGAATTATTTGTTTTATTCCCATCTATATGATTAACAAATGGCTTATTTTCTAAATTTGGTATAAATGTTTGAGCAACTAATCTATGTAATGCGTACTTATTAATATTAACCCTTAAATATATATATCCTGAATGGTGTGGTTTATAATTCTTCATAATTACACCCTTTTTATTTCTAAATCTTCCTAAAGATGATACAAAATAACCTTCAGTATTTTTACCTTCTATGTTTATTTCTCTCCATTCCTCATTTTCTAAACTATTGTATTCAACTTTTTTCCATCTATATCCATATGCAGTTTTTTGTTTATTATTAATTGCCATGCTTATTCCAGAACGAACATTATTAAAGTTTAGGTTAGTATTTTCTATGATTAATTTTGCTGCTTCTTCAATCGAACTATATTTTTTTAATATTTCGTTTGTATTTATGTCAGTTTTATAAATTTCTAAATTCTGATTTGTCTTTTGTTTAACACCACTACTTCTGTGTATCGAATTTTCTTTATTTGTAGCCCATTCTAGATTTGTTATGTTATTATTTAGTCCATTTTTGTCTTTATGATTTACTTGAGGTTTATTTTCTAAATTAGGAATAAATGCCCTAGCTACCAATTGATGAACTGCCAGAGTTTTACATTTATTTCCTGTTAATCCAACTGAACAATATCCACCCTTATTTGATGCTTTTAATATTCTTCCAGTTTTTGAATTTCTTACTCTTCCTAAAGAACTGACTTCGTAATTGTCATATTCTTCAATTTGCTTCCATACTTCTGTATCTTCCATAGTTAATAAACAAATTTGTCTTTAATTCGGTTTTCAATTATAAATATTTCTAATAATATTTTGGGTTCCATCCGTTCAAACCGTATATGAATTGTTCAACAAATGGGTCTCTCTCTTTTACATTACTAGGTAATATAATTTTAGCATGCTCAAAATCTACTATCCAAATTTTGTCTTGATATTCTATAAAATTATATCCAGTTATGTCTGGATATTCAATATCGTTATCATAAAGCTTACAAATCGTTTCCCTTATCTTATCAAATATATCTTTGGGACAATCCTCAGGGTTATCACCATAATTATAAGCGATTGTTTCATTAGGTATTCTTTGTGTCCTCATTTGCTGAGTTTTTTTATCATAACTATAAATTTTTGGTATATTTACAATTTGTAAATTATAAACATATTTATACATCTTATACTCTGTTAAAGAAACATTATCTTTAACAAAATAATAATCTTTATTCTCTTGGGACATTTTATATTGTTTGTTAATTTATAATAATAAATTATAAACCAATTTTATTTTATAATATTTATAGAATAAACTTAAAGCTTAAACGCTTATACTTATAAATGACAGAAATCAAACTAGCACACGACGAAGATTTAATTAAGACCGAAGAAGGATTAGTTTTTAATCCATATAATCCTCTAAATGTTAAGATTACATTGAGCGAAGTTCAATCTATTCTTTCCAGATATGGTTTGCCACCAGTTGTTCGTAAATTAGAACTTTATCAACGAGCATTTGTTCATCGATCTTATACGAAGAGACCTCAATATGAGAATGTAGAGCAAAATATTACCATTGTCGAAAGACCGCCTGATTGTATGCCTTTAAGTTCGAAATCGAATGAGCGCTTAGAGTTTTTAGGAGACGGTATTCTAGAGTGCGTAACTAAATTATATTTATATAAACGATTTCCAAAGGAAAACGAAGGTTTTATGACTGAGAAAAAAATCGCCATTGTAAAAAATGAGGCAATTGGAAAAATCGCATTAGAAATGGGTCTACATAAATGGCTAATTCTCTCTAAACATGCGGAAGAAAAGAAAATCCGAACCAACTTGAAGAAACTTGGCTGCTTATTTGAGTCATTTATTGGTGCGTTATTTCTCAATTTTGAGACACATAATCCTAATGCTGAAGACATATCAGACGACGAAAGTCCAGGCTTCAAAATGGCTAAAAAATTTATCAACCGAATCTTTGAAACACATATTGATTGGGTTGCTCTTATCCAAAATGACGACAATTATAAGAATATTTTACAAGTTAAGATACAAAAAGAATTCAAGGTGACGCCGCATTACTTGGAAATCGAACATGATGCCGATCTTGGATACAAAATGGGTGTTTACCTGTGTCTTGGACAACCTATTTTCCATTTAACTCATAATGATTCAGTTGACATATCATTCTTTAAAAATTATAAGGCTATTCATGACTATATTGCTGAGAATTCCAAGGTTCTTATTTATATGGGTGAAGGTCAACATAAAATTAAACGCAAGGCTGAACAAACAGCATGTAATGAAGCTATTAAGTCACTAGAGGATTTCGACAAAGAATAATTATTAATTCTGATAAATTTAAAGTAACTAAATATGTCAATAAATGATATATAATTTTTTATATGTATTTTTATATTGCATTACAGACGTATTAGTTAACACACTTTATTTGTCGCAATTTAAAAATTTTTTTTCAAATGAATTAGTCAGCAACAACATAATATTTAACTATTATATTTATAATGTTGCTTTATTCGTTTTGTATATTTATTCATTTTACATAGCTTCATTGATAATAAATTATAAAGAAAATAATAAACATTCATTGTCTTTATCACTTATTTATTCAAAATACTTAATAAATATTATTTCAAGCAGCAATCTTAAATTGTATGAACACGAAAGTAGTAGAAATGTTATGTGGTTATTTGCGACTCCATTAATGATAAAAATGTATTCGGACGCCAATAATATGGAATTAATGGATACAAATATACACTGGCATTTAATACCTGTTATAGCAAATACAATAGTTTATCCTTATAAAAATACATTAATATATTACAGTGTTAATACATTGTCATTTTTCCCATTATTTTTATTTATGCAAACACTTTATAAAAATAGACATAAAAAATTTAGTAATATTTTTATCTTAATATGGTGTTCGTTTATTTCAATATATCTTATAGATGTGTCTGGATTAACAGATTGTTATGTTACAAGTTTGTGTTATTTCATGGCAGATGTTATAGGCAAATTAACAACAAATATAATTGTAAATGATTATAATGATAAGGTAATACATTATAAATATGATATTGATTTACAGTGTTTAGAGTTTAAAAATTACATGATCAAGAATATATTAAAATATAAAAGTGATAATGTGAATATAACTGAAAAATGTGGAGTTTTAATTGAAGATGTAAACAAAATGTTTGTTGAAAAAATTCCTACTGATGAAATAATACTTAAAAATGAACTATTGAAAAAAATATTACCATTAAATTTGGAACAAAAATATATGAAGCGAATAAAATCATACAATTTAGAAAATGACGAAATTGCAAAACAATTCAAAAATATATGTGTATTGTTTACAGATATTGTAAATTACACCGATTTATCCAACAGATATAGTGATGTAATCATTTTTAATCTTCTTAATACAGTTTATAATTCATTTGATAATATTATAAAGAAGTATAATAGTTTGCAAAAAATAGAGACTATTGGAGACGCTTACATGGTAGTAGGAGATATTTTTAGCAATACTGAAAAAAATATTGTAGTTAAAGACATATTATCATTTGCTTTTGAAATTATGCGTGCCATTAAATTAGTGAAAACACCAAATGAACAACCATTGGATTTGAGAATAGGAATAAACATTGGAAATGTAAGTATTGGAATATTAGGAAATGAAATACCTAGAATGTGTGTTGTAGGACATACCGTTAATATGACGTCTAGATTACAATCAACTGCTGATGTAAATTCTATACAATTCAGTGAAGACATACATAATATTATAGTAAGTCATAAGTTATTTGAAAATGAACTTGAAATTTATAAAAATGAACATATTTTCCTCAAAAATATTGGTCATCTTACTACATTTTCCATAAAAAATATAATATAATAGATATCTAATTTTAAGATTTCCATTTCATATGTAAAATTTGAAAAATTTATATATGTAAATTATATAAGTCATGAAACATTTAGAGCAAATAAAACAACAAATGATGATTAAACCAACTGTGCAAGAAAAAGAAGCAATTGTTATTGTATTAAATCAAGACAAAAAATCAAAAAAGGATAAGGTAGAAAAGACGCTTGGTGAAAAACTTGAAGAAGGTGTAGTTGATTTAAGTGAACAAGTTTCCGAAATTCAAAATATTCAAGGACTATTGCCTGTAAAAGTAGATGCTGATTCTATTGAAGAGGCTGTGGATAAAGAAAAGAAAGGACAAACATTAATAATAGATAGAAGACATGAAGGGTATGATAGAGAAGCATTGTTTAAAAAACTAGCTGAAAACAGAAAATTAAAAGTCATCCATAAAAAACCACTTATTCAAGTAGAAGAGAAAACGATTGAACCTATTCCTGAAACCAAAAATAAAAAAGCCAAAAAAATAGATATACAACAACCAATAATAATCGAAGAAGATAAAGAAGAAGAAAAACAAGATAAAGAAGAAGACGAAGAAGAATTCATTATGATACCTAAAAAGAAAGTCGATATGAAAGAAGAAAAAGAAGATATGAAAGAAAAATCCCCTGAAGAATTTATTATGAAGAAAGCAACCGAATCAGTTGTTCAAATCAAAATGCCAAAGGAGAGAAAAAGAAAAACTGAAAAAATTGAAAAAGGAGTCGCTATTCTTGGTCCAGAGGTGAATATTAAAATGGGAGACACTGAATTAACAAAACGTTTACCAAAGAGAACACCTCCTGTGAACATTAAGGTTGGTAGTTATGTTATGAATAACAGAGAGACCTTTGTCAATTTTATTAATTCAATCTTTGAGCCATATAAGAGAGAACTAGAAGAAAATAAAGAAAGCATTTCCTGTGATACTATTGGAAAAACATCCACTAGCTTCTCTCTATTAACACATCAAAAGATTGTCAGAGATTATATGAATCTTTATACTCCTTATAGAGGATTGCTTTTATACCACGGTTTGGGTTCTGGTAAAACATGCACAAGTATTGCCATTGCCGAGGGTATGAAGGATTCTAAAAAAATAATTATTATGACGCCTGCTTCTTTGCAAGCAAACTATATAGGTGAATTAAAAAAATGCGGCGACTTATTATATAAAAAAAATCAATATTGGGAATGGATTTCTACTGAAGAAAACCCAGAAGCATTACAAACGATATCTGCTGTATTAAATTTACCACAAGAATATATCAGACGTCACGGAGGTGCTTTTTTTGTCAATGCGAAAAAACGTTCCAATTATGATGAACTTAGTGACACTAATAAACGCGTTCTTGAAGAACAATTGAACGAAATGATTAAACAAAAGTATCAATTTATCAATTATAATGGTTTGAGAGAGAAACGTTTAGAAGAAATGACGTCAGGTTATACTAAAAATATTTTTGATAATAATGTTGTTATTATTGACGAAGCCCATAACTTTATTAGTAGAATTGTAAATAAATTGAAGAAAGAAAAACCCATAGAAGAAAATAAACGTGGAGAGAAGGAAAAAATGCCATTAAATTTAGCCACTAAATTATACGAATTACTACTAAGTGCAAAAAATGCTAGAGTAATATTGCTTTCAGGAACTCCTGTTATCAACTATCCAAATGAGTTTGGAATTCTGTTTAACATTTTAAGAGGATATATTAAGACTTGGAGAATACCATTGAATGTTCAAACTAATAAAAAAATAGATAAACAATCACTTGGTGAAATGTTACTTGGAGAGAAATCATTGGATTATTTGGATTATTCGCCATCAAGTAAAATATTAACAATCACTAGAAATCCATTTGGATTTAAGAATAAAATTAAAAAAGAATCAGGTTATCAAGGTGTTTCGAATACAAAAAAAACAGAAAGTGGTGAAACTGAAATCGAAACGGAATTTATTTCGGATGATGATTTTGAAAGAAAAATTATTAATATACTGAAAAGGAATGATATTGATGTATTATCTAATGGAATTGAAATTAAATATAGAAAAGCATTACCTGATAAGTTTGATGAATTTATAGCAAGATATGTAAACGAAACTGATAGAACATTGAAAAATGTAGACGCATTGAAACGACGCATATTAGGCTTATCGTCTTACTTTAGAAGTGCTCAAGAAAGTTTATTGCCAAAATTTGATAAACAACCTGGGGTAGATTATCATGTAGTTCGTATTCCTATGAGTGATGTTCAATTTAAAGCATATGAAGCATCTCGTAAAGAGGAAAGAAAATTAGAGAAAAAAAAACCTAAAAACGTTACAGCGGATGATTATGAAGAAAAAGCATCAACTTATCGTATTTTCTCTCGTTTAGCCTGTAATTATGTTATACCAGATAGACCTATACCACTTCGTAAGAAGAAAGATAATGAAGAAAAAGACGAAGAAGAAAAAGAAGAAAATGATTTTGTGTCTGCACTAAAACAAGGTAAAAAAATCGAAGCCAAACAGGATATAGGTGATGGACGAGAGGGAGAAATTGAAGGTGATGAAGTGTTGGATTCGCTTGGTGGAACTTCTTATATGGAGAGATTACATAATAAAATAAAGGACATGGAGAAACATGCTGACGATTTTTTTACACCAGAAGCTCTTGAAACATATAGTCCAAAATTCTTACATATGCTTGAAAATATTCAAGACCCAGAATATAAAGGTTTACATTTAGTGTATAGTCAATTTAGAACAGCAGAAGGAATTGGATTATTTACACTTGTTTTGGATAAAAATGGTTTTACTCAATTTAAAATTAAAAAAAATTCTCTTGGATTGTGGGAGATAAATATTTCTGAAGAAGATAAGGGTAAGCCAACATATGCGTTGTATACTGGCACAGAAACAGTTGAAGAAAAAGAAATCGTCAGAAAGATTTATAATGGTGAATGGGATGATATTCCAGATAGTATTGGAAATGTATTAAAGCAAACATATAGAAACAATAATATGGGTGAGGTAATTAAGGTATTTATGATTACATCATCTGGTTCAGAAGGTATTAATTTGCGCAATACACGATATGTTCACCTTATGGATCCATATTGGCATCCTGTACGTTCGGAACAAGTAATAGGACGTGCTAGGCGTATTTGTAGTCATAAAGATTTACCGCTTGAATTTCAAACAGTAGAAGTCTTTGTTTATTTAATGACATTTTCAGAAGCACAACTAAAGTCAGACGAAGCCATTGAATTAAAACGACAAGATTTAAGCAAAGCTACACCAAAAGTGCCTTTTACTAGTGACCAATATTTATTTGAAATTTCTGAAATTAAAGCCAATTTGACAAATCAATTAACAGAAGCAATTAAAGAATCTTCGTTTGACTGTTATATTTATTCGAATGGCAAATGTGTTAATTTTGGCGATCCAACTATTGATAAATTTTCGTATGTTCCTGATTATGCAGACCAACAAAATGACACAACTGTTCAAGCAAATAAAAAAGCAATTGAATGGAAAGGTAAGCCTATTACTATTCATGGTGTCGAATATGTTTATCGTAGAATAAATGAAAATGTATTGAATATTTATGATAAAAAATCATACGAAGGCGCCTTAAAAGACCCAACTATTATACCTTTACAAGTAGGAACACTTGAGAAAAATGAACGTGGACAAAATGTATTTAAAGCAATTGTTTAAAGAAATAGAACGTTATATAAAAAAATTGATTTACTTTTTATTAAATAAATACAATATACTATTATACACAATACTTAAAGATGAACGGAATTGAATTATTTGAGCGTGTTAAGGAAGTTTTAACACTTGAAGAACTTTTGTTATCAGTTAAAAATCCATCAAAGCGTGGAAAAATGTTTGAAATTGTAGCAAACATTATTATTAGATTTGGATTTTGTTCGGCATTTACTAATGATAATTACGAACATTATGAAGGAAATATAAATACTTGTAAATTAAAGAAGGTTGATGACTTAAAGCAATATCTAAAAAAATTAACATCTTCAAAAAGTGGGTCAAGTGATATTACTTTACAAGATAAAATTACAGGGGAATATATATTTATATCTTGTAAGTTTTGTTTTGATGATAATAATAATAATATAAAATATTATGAAGTTCAAGATATACACTCTGCTATTTTAAAAAATAATCATAAATATAAAAAATATAAAATATATTTATTTGTTAATAATAAACAAAAGGTTCAACAATTAATCAATTCAAGTGAAGAAACAAATAAGCACTTGAAAGATGATATAACAGACATTATTGGAATTGATGATTTAGAGTTGTGTTTTCAAAATTTGAAAAAATCTATACAAGATATTTCAATTGATGAAGTTAATGATAAGTTTTATAACACAAAAGTATCATTAGAACTTCGTTTTCATCAAGATTTAATTACATATCAAATGTTAGAAAAAATTGATGAAGGCGAGAAAGAATTATTGCTTGGAGCAAAGGCAAGGTCTGGAAAAACTTATTGCGTTGGTGGGTTGTTTGTGAAATATTATAAAAAATATAATACTTTGAACGCATTAATTATTACACCAGCACCAACAGAAACCCTATCACAATTCACTGATGATTTATTTCATAAATTTAGAGATTTTATTGGTATAAATATTATTGAAATTAAAAAAGGAAGTGATTTTAGTTCAATGACATTACAAGCAAATAATATTATTATTGTAAGTAAACAGTTATTAGATGATTATGTGCTTGATAAAAAAATAAATGCTATCAAGGATTTAAATTTAGACAGCATAGTATTTGACGAAAATCATTTTCACGGAACAACACAAATGTCAAAAAATATTTTACAATCGTATTCATCATCAAAAACATTTAAGTTATATTTAACAGCAACTTATGCGAAACCTTTGAACGAATGGAATATACCAGATGATTGTCAATTTTATTGGGATATTGAAGACGAACAAATGTGTAAAAGTCGCAATGTGGATGGTTTAATTGAAAAACATGGAGAAGATGTATTGTTATTTATTAAACCAGAAAACCAAGAGAGTCTTTTAAGTATTTATGATAAAATGCCAGATTTACACATTATTACAAATATGATGGATAGAAAACGATATGAGATGATAAAAGAACGAATTCGAGATACCAGTTATGGATTTTCAAACGGAACTTTATTATCAACTACAAAAGATGGAAATAATTTTAATTACATTGAAGAAGTTGATAATATGTTAAAATATATTTCTGGAAAAGGAAAAATAGATGAAGTTGAAGACCCTATTAGAGATAAAAAGTCAATATTTGAAAGAATTAAATATATATCTAACTCAAAAAATAGTAGAACAAAATTAAATAATGGCGATTTTACAAGTCAATTATGGTTCTTACCATTTGGTAAAGATATGTTAATTGACAAAGTAAGTAAATGCTTGAAAGATAGAATGTTAAAAAATCGTGTATTATCTCATTATGAAATTATGATAGTAAATTCTAAAAAAGACTTCAAATTGAAAGATATAAAAGAAGAAATTAAAAACAAAGAATTAAAGGCAAAAGAAGAAGGAAAGTCTGGATTAATTTTATTAGCAGGAAACCAACTGACATTAGGTATTACACTACCTTTTGTTGATATAGTATTCTTGTTTAATGATGTTCTGTCAAGCGATAAAATATTACAAATGATGTATCGTTGTATGACAGAAACCAT
>JACCDP011217561.1_pt1 | contig 18439 bp, 22 predicted proteins | sample 7445841 | NCBI WGS metagenome assembly JACCDP01 (sample SAMN15323441, study PRJNA562643) | freshwater metagenome | isolation source: river surface water | place: USA:Blue River Watershed | collected 2017-08-17
ACAGCAGCCGCCTTCTGGGCATCAATCTCAGCCTTCTCTTCCGCCGTGTACTTAACCCACAGCTTTATCTCCACCACCTCGTAGGGATGGATGACGAACATCGACCCCGAAAACTTCTCATCAACAGCACCCTCATCAATACGAACAGGAAGCCAACCAAGGGCGCGAAGCTCGTCATTGCTCAGCCAGTTGAGGCCAGACACATTGCGCCAGCTACTCGGCAGGGCGCGGGGCCCATCAACAATGGCGTTATTCTCTACCAGACAGTAGTTCATGTTCGTAGTTTAGGGCTTTGATTTCCTCAAATGGGTGGGTCCAATCGCCATACTTCTGCTGACGAAACAGCCGCATAGAGTTGTAGTAGGGCGTTTTAGGGCCGGGTTCTGCATACAGATAATACCCCATTACTGGGATGACAACCCACGTCGGGACGCCCATTGCCGCAGAAAGGTGGCTTACGGACGTACAGGACGAGATTACGAGGTCGCAGGTGCTGATGGCGGCTTGGGTATCGTCCCATGTATCAAGGGCCACCGTTTGAACCCAATCGGGCTTGTATTCCAAGTCTGCGTCCCGTTGCAGGCTAATGAACTCTACGTTGTCCCGTTTGACGGCATCGAAGAATAGGGGTGCCGGGAACAGCTTGTGATGCTGGGCCTCAAACTGCTTGTTGCCCGACCAGCGCAGGCCCACCCGCAGCTTCTTGGAGTAGCCAAGATACGGGATCTTGGAGAGGTATGGGTCGCCATGAATCATCTCCTTGGACAGATTCATGTATGCCGGGGCTGACATAGCTGCCATCCAAGCGTCGTGGTAGATGCCGTACTCCGCACCATGCTGTATCGCCGCTGAACAGATATTGGCGTTGTGGACAAAGCGCACTAGCTCTGGTGAGCAGGAAACAATGATGTCAGCCACTCCCTGTTCGCGGATGTTGCGGATGTAGCCTAGCTGCTGGATCTGATCGCCCAGTCCGCCTTCAAGGTACATAAGCAACGTAGCGCACGGCTTGCCGTTCCACTCGGGCTGTGGCGTGTTGGGCGGGCTATTGCCAAACACCCCTACCTTACGGCCACGGTAGAGCAGTTGATGGCCGAGGCGAAAGTTGCCGTCGTGCAACTCGTACCACCCACGGTTGAAGGCGGCGCGGTCATCATTGGGGCGTTCAATAGCCAGCTTGTTGGCAATGCGTCGGCCCTCCTTGAAATCTCCTACTGTGGATGCAACCAGTTGGAGGTCTAGGTCATCCACCTCTGGCTTGGTGCGCGGCTCGGGCAACCAGAACTCGGGCTGACAGAACTGCGAGTAGTGATGCTTGAGGACATCCTTGGGCGACTGGTTGTGCTGCCGTTCCAGCTTGGGCTTAATGTCGTGCATCCCCGCATAGCCGTGGAGGCTCTCGTCATCCTCCTTCACCGTCGAGCCATCAATGTTGTTGAAGTCGTAATCGAACGGCGGCAACTCAAGGAACTCATGGATGCGCTCTAGCTCGCGCTTGGGGTTGGCAAGCAAGTCCTCGTACTCAACAAACAAGAAGCAGCTAGGGTCGTGGTCGTAGCCCTGCCGCAGAATCATGTACGCGGCCTTAAGGTGCGTAACCAAGTCGCTGCTTGCCATGAACTCATCAAGGTTTGCTGGCTTAGCTACACGGACGAATGAAGCCATGCAGTCTGGCACAGAGCGCACAGTAGCAATGAACTTGGGCTTACGGCCAAGCACCTTGCCCATTGCGGACATCACCGTTGGGACGGGCCAACTCCTGCTCTTGTCAATCACCACAGGCTTCTTTGTGTCGTAGAAGCCATCGATGATTCTTTTCATCGTGTCAGCCAGCTTGTCGCGGTTTGGGTCATTGTCGGAAAGCAACGACGCCTTGCACCAAATGTTAGCCAGTCCGTCTAGCGCAAATACAAGACCCGACGTAGAGGTAACGTGGGCCTGCGGATTCTGATTAAGAATCGCTGCTAAAACTGTGCTGCCAGACCTTGGAAGTCCGCAAAGGAAGTGAAGCATAATCCGTTTATGACGGATTAATCAGAAAGAGCAAGTGTGTGAGAAGATCCGCACGCAAGTTTTGTCCAAGTTGTTAACGAACCAACCTGTACTGGAGAAGATCTGTTTGTGGTATCGCTAAGACCAAGTTGGCCAGAACTATTATTTCCCCAAGCCCAGATAGTTCCATCGGTTTTAATGGCTACGCTGTTTTCGTATCCAGCAAAAATCTTTGACCAATTTGTTAATGATCCTACTTGGACAGGAGATGAAACGCTAGTCGTGTTTCCTGTTCCAAGTTCACCTAGCGCATTGTATCCCCACGCCCACAAAGTTCCATTTGTTTTAACTGCAAGTGAATGTGCTCCTGTTTTGGAGGCAAAAACGTATGCCCAATTTGTCAATGAGCCAACCTGAACTGGAGAAGACCTATTTGTAGTGTCACCAAGACCAAGTTGACCAGAGGAATTTGCACCCCAACTCCAAAGTGTTCCATCTGTCTTAACTGCAAGACTCCAATCATAGCCACCACAGGCTTGCGACCAATTTGTTAATGAACCAACTTGAGTTGGCGAAGAACGATTTGTCGTATCACCCAACCCGAGTTGGCCGTAATTATAAAATCCACCACCCCAAACCCAAAGCGTCCCGTCTGTTTTAATTGAAAGACAATGATAAGCCCCAAAACCAACTTTGCTCCAGTTTGTAAGGGAGCCTACTTGCACAGGGGATGAACGAGCCAATATATCACCAAGCCCAAGCCCACCATATGTATTTTCACCCCAAGTCCAAAGAGTTCCGTTGGTTTTAATAGCCGCACAAGAATAAAAACCAGAACCATCAACTTTAGCCCAGTTACTTAGTGTGCCAACTTGAACAGGCGATGACCGATTTCCGGCACCAGTTCCTAGTCCAAGAACGCCGCTGTTGTTTTGACCCCAAGACCAAAGCGTGTTATCACCCTTAATTGCAAATGTTGCGTAATACGATGCACTTACGTCATACCACTCAGAAAGTGATCCAATTTGATTAGGCGAACTTACGTTAGTAGTATTTCCAAGGCCAAGTTGACCTTCGCTATTTCTTCCCCAGCCGTAAATTTTATCTCCTTCAATACCACCAGCCCCAGCCCCACCCATTGCGAGTCGTAGAATGTTCGGGTCCATGATTAGTTAACGTAGTCAACGAGGGATGCGCCGCGCCAGCGGGTGCCGCCGTCATCCGTGACAAAGATAAAGATATGCGTTTTGCCAGTAGTCAAAGTGGGAGCCGTGTCCTTGGGCCATTTCACCGAGGTCGGCCAAGTGATAGTGCCTGATGTATGCGTTAGCTCAAGAGCAAATGCGTAGGCGCGGCTTGCGGGAGGATTGCTGAACGTAAACGTAGACGCACCGTTGATGGTCTTTGTGAAGTAGTTGGCCGTCGAGCAGTCAACGTCCAAAGCTCCCATCGCCGTAATGTTGGAAGCGTAGTTGCCAGACAGGTCCAGCTTGCTTGCCGGGGAGGTCTGCCCAATTCCCATGCGACCATTGGACTCAATGCGGAACACTTCCGTGCCGCCTTCCGTAAAGGCGATAGAGTCAGCAGCCGGGAAGAAGATGCCCGTGTTGGTGTCGCCGCTGGTGGTGATAGCGGGCGCAGACACCGTGCCAGCCGTAACCGTAGCTACACCCGTAGCCTCAAGCGTCGTAAACTTACCCGTATTGGCCGTAGTGGCTCCTACGGTGCCGTTGATGTTGATGCTGGCCGTACCAGTAAGGTTGGTTACGGTGCCGCTAGTGGGTGTGCCAAGTGCGCCGCCGTTAACGACAAACGCACCAGCCGTACCCGTGTTGACAGCAAGGGCCGTAGCAACGCCAGTTCCGAGGCCAGAGATGCCCGTGCTTACGGGCAGGCCAGACGCATTGCTCAGCGTAGCACTAGACGGGGTGCCGAGAGGGCCACCAGAATAGAGCAGGGTCTCCGAAGAGTTGGGCAGCGTAAACGTCTTCTCGCTGGTAGCTGGGCCAGAGAACTTGGTAAACCCATTGCCCGTTCCACCGTTGGAGGAAGCAATGACGCCAGTAATGCCAAGCGTAATAGACGCATCAGCATTGGTGACGGCGATATTGGTGCCAGCCGTGAGCGTAGCGTTCTTCCACAGCGAGGTGGTCGCGTCTCGGATAATCAACGAACCAGCAGCCGGGGTTCCCGTAATCTGGACATCGTGAATCTCGTCCAACTCATAACCGTTCTGGACGCGGACGTAAAGCTGACCATTACCGTTGTTGGCGCGTTCAATAATGCCAACGTAAACAAGGTGGTTGGGGGCGTAAGGCTTGGTAGCCGTAAACCCGCCATTGGTTGAATCAAGGTACACCGTGTCGCCATCCGTGTAGGCTCCAAGGTTAAGACCATCAATTACACCAACCATCGTGATGGTTCCGGTGCCGCCAGCAGAAATGCTGCTATCGCTAACAACGCCAATCGTCTTGGCTGAAGTAGCATCAGAGCTATTGTTTGCCAACTTAACGGACATCCGATTGCCCGTCGCGCCAAAAGCGTAAACAACTTGCCCCTTAGTAATAGCTACCGACTCAGCGTTAGTCACCGTGGCAACAATCTTAGCTGCCGTCTGGTCAGCGGTCGTAGACAACGTAATCGTGCCGGAACCGTTAGTCACCGTGACTCCCGTGCCAGCAGTAATCGTAGCCACCGAGTAGCCCGTGCCATTGCCAATCAGCAACTGTCCATTGGTCGGAACCGTGGACAATCCCGTACCACCATCAGCCACAGCAAGATCGGTGATCCCGGTGATGCTGCCACCCGTAATGGACACGCTGTTGGAGTTCTGGGTAGAGATAGTGCCTAGACCCAGATTGGTGCGAGCATCCGCCGCATTAGTAGCTCCCGTGCCGCCTTGAGAAACGGGCAGGGTGCCGCTAAGCGTCGTGGACACAGGGGTGTCCAGCAACAGCGTCTTGAAGATGTCCATTTTAGAGGTAGTTGAGTTCCTGCGCTTCGATTACGGCATCAGTCGATCCTTCGCGGATTGCGCGGGCTTTAAGGGCCATAGTGCGCGTCCAGTAGGCCGAGCTATTGGCAGGCAGACGGAAGCCCTTGGTGGCCGTAGGATCGGTGGTTCCGTCGAAGGTAACGCGGATGTCAGCGTTAGTCACCTGTACCAGAACGTGCTCCGTGTCCGCAGCCAGCGTCCAGTCAAGGAACGCCACCGCCGACGAACTCACCGTACGCTGCTTATGGGTCGTGCCATTCTGGGGGATGGCCTGCGACGGGGTATTGACGATGCGTGCGTTAGGCATGACTTAGATCGAGAACGGGGTGGCGTGTACAGCGGCGTCCGTCGCACCAGCGCGGATAAACTTAGCGAGACGGGCAGTTTCCTTGTTCCAAAAGAACGGCTGCACCCCGGCCTTGAACAGATGACCGTTGGATGCCGTAGGGGTGGAGCCGTCAAAGGTCACCATAACGTCAGCCGTTTGCACGTCAATGAGGACATACTTGGTCCTCGCGCTGCTCCAGCCAGCGGTGAGGCTGACGGCAGCGGTGCTTACGGCCAGACGTTCATCAGCTTCGCCCGTGGGCTGCGGATAGAGATTAACAACAAGGGAGTTATTCATAATTAGCGGAACTGACGTGAAGTGTAGGTAGAGAATCGGCGGTAGAGGCCATTCATGTTGCGCTGCTGACTGGCCTTCTGCATTTCGGTGTCGAGGTACATCTGCGCCACTTGCTCCTCAGCCATAGCCTTGTCCACCTGACCGTCCATGCGGAGGAAGTCGGCGTAAGTAGCGTGCGCGGCGTAGTAGAACCACTCTTGGGGAATGTTAGCAGATCCCGTGGTATACGGGCCATCCCAGATAGCTTTGTACGTCACCCAGAAACCCGTCAGGTCTGGGTAGTTGTCGATCAACTTGGCCCCATCGACATCGACGTAGTATTCGTACTCCCAGCTACCACCGTTCTTGATGGGGTTGCGGTCGTGCAGGCGGGCAAAGATTTCCACATCCGGCATAGTCACCGGGGTTAACAGCCCCGTGCCAGTATAGGTTTCCGTACCCGTGCCAGACGCCAAGTCGTAGGTGACGGTTTGGCCGTCAACGGAAGTAATCTCGTAAGTGCCGTTAGGGCTGACACTTCCAGAAAGCCCGCTGATAACTACCTTCTGCCCCACCGTAACGTCAAAGTCCACACCACCCGTAACGAACGTCACCGTCTGTCCGCTGCGCGTAACGCTGGATGCCATGCGAGCACCATTGGCAGCATCATAGCTGTAGGGGACGTAGCCATTCGGAGCAGGACGGGCATCGAGCCGCATATAGCGCGGCCACACGTCACACGCATCATACGCCTGCCGCAGCCGACGATTAGCCATCGCCAGAATCTTGGTGGATTCGGTCGGCGCAAACTCATCCACGCCAGCGAGGGCGCGGATAAGTTCAAACAGGTCCGTATAGGTGCGATTGGTCATGCTTTGTTAGGCGAAAGCTCGGGCATCTTCTTGTTGAAGTAGGACATGAACTCACGGCTATGCACCGTCTCATGCCCATATTTCTTCACCAAGCGGAAATACTCGCGGGCAGGCATAACACCGACACACTTGCCCAAACCGGGGATGGACTTGTGGTCGCGCATCATGCTCGCTTGCGCCTTAGCTACATTAACACGTTCAATCTCTGTCGCCTTTTCAAGTTCAAGACTGCGAACGATTTCCTTGCGGAGTTCGGCGTCGATTTCCTCTCTAGAAAACTCAGGCTGGGCCACTTTGATGTGCATAAAAAAGCCACCCCCAGTTAAGAGGGTGGCTCATTTTAACACAAGAAGTGTTTACGAGGTCGGACACTCAAGCTGACGCCACGCCAGCACCCAGCTACCAGCCGTGAGGCTAGAAACCGTGCCGTTGAACTCAACAATGAGGTCAACCGCAGCAGACGTGTTGTTAGCATAGCCGTTGACAACATTGGAGGTCGTCGCGGCACCCGAGTCGGTGCCGACAAAGGCATCGCCCGTGTTCCAGATAACCTGCGTCATGGCGTCAACGTCGCCGTTATCGATGAACTCATCCGGGTCAGCGGCGGTCACACCGAAGTCGATGGTCAGGTTGGACGCGCCAGCCGGATCAACGACCTGATAAAGGACGGCAGTATCAATGATACCACCAGCCCCGAGCTTGCCAGCCTTGAACTGGTTCGCCGCACCAATCGTGGTGAGGAAGCCAGAACGCTGAAGGTCAACGTAATCAAACGCCACCTTGTGGGTGAAGCCAGCAGCGGCTTCGTTAATCGTGAGTTTAGCCATGTTAGTGATCTCCTACGCTAAGGGTTAGCTGAGCGTGGTGATCTTACCATGCGCACCGGGATGCTTGACCAGCAGGGTCATCGCGCAGTCAACATAACCGCGCTCACCACCGCCGAGGTTCGGCAGACGGGTCGAGCCGAGCGGGATCAGTTCCGCAACACCGTAGAACTCCGGATTCACGAGGTAGCCCGTGTCCTTGTTCGTGGTGTCCGGAGCGCAATCCGGATTCATGTTCACGATGGAGACGATGCCATGATCGGACTCATAGAGTTCGACCGACAGCTTGATCGTCGCCTCGCCACCCTCGTAAGCCACACGGCGAACCGAGTAGTCCGAGCTACCCGACGTGCGGGCAAAGTCGCTGATGACGCGGCGCAGGGCCGTGTCAGCAACCAGCGTCAGGCCATTCGACGTACCCGTAACGCGGTAGATCGAGGTGATGAGGTTGTTAAACACCGTCTCGTTGAACGTACCCGAGGCGTGGATGGAACCAGCCGGGGTGCGGTAGGCAGCGGGAACATCCGCCGGACCAGACGAGTCGATCCAGTCGCCAAGGCCGCGCAGGCCGTAGGGCGTACCAGCACCATCCTCAACGGAACGGTCGTTGTTGGAGATCAGGGTCGCCTCGATGTCGCGCTTGATTTCGCGGACAGCCTTGGCCTCAGCCTGAGCGATCTTGGCGGGACCAACGCTATCAACAGCGTTCTGGAGGTCCGACACCATGTAATCGCGGCGGAACTTCTGGATGTAGTTACCCAGACGAGCGCGGTTGGCAAACTTGTCCGTGAAGACGGTGACATCGGAACCTTCCGCAACGCCCGTGGTGACGGGAGCCGAGAGGCTGTCAACGGTCCACTCCACGAAGGTAGCGGACGCCTTGGACTTAGCAGCGGACGAGAGAACCGGAGTCTCCTCGGGGGCGAGGATCGTCAGGACATCGAGAAGGTCTTCGCGGTTAGAAACAGCGGAGCCCGGATTGGTCGTATCGTAGGTATTAGAGAAAGCCATTGTAGTAGTAGTTTACTTGCGTTTAGAGAGTTGTGCTGCACGAAGGGCGATGAAGTCACTTACGCTGCCAGAATCGGCCAACCGCTTAGAGACTTCCTTCACGTTGCGTTCTCCCTGAGTAGGCGTCCGATCCCCAGCCGCTACTGCGGACGAAGGCGCACCGGGAGGGGTGAGCTTAGGGGACGGCTTGCCATCCAACGGAATAGTCTTACGAGCGAACATAGAGTTCGCGGCGTGAGCTAGGAGATAGGGAAGCTGCGGGGCAACGTCGGGCATTGCCTTCTCCACGTCCTTAAGACGCGGATCATTCAGCATCGCAAAGAACTGGCGTTTAATGTCATTGTCTTCCTGAGTAGCAAGCCACTCAAGCTCTTTGACCGCCTGTTGCTCAAAAGCAGAACGTAGACCTTTGCGCTGGACAGCGGTTTCGATCTCCTTCTTCTGGGCTGGGAGGTACTTGTCGCGAGCCTTGCGGGCGTTGCGAAGCGTCTCCTTTACCTGAGCCTTAGTCAGTTCGCGACCATCAACCGTAGCTGCGATGTCTTCGTAGCCAAGGGCTTCGGCGCGATCCAGAACATCCTCTGCCCACTCAACAACATCATTCACCTCTTGGGCCTTTTTGCTCAAGTCCTCAAAAGATGTAATGTTCTCGTAGGGGTTGTTCTCGACCTTCGGCTCAAGGGGCTTGTTGGCCTGCTGCTGGGCCATATAGGCTTCCAGTTGCGCCGCCTTCTCCTCAGCTAGCTTTCGCTTGGCCGTGAGTTCAGCAATGCGCTTCAGCAACCCAGACTTACCCTTCTGAGCTAGTTCTTGAATCTCCTCGTCGGAAAGCTCCGAGAGTTCGACCTGTGAAGGAACGTCCTTGCCTTGAGCATTGGCGGTAGGGGCTTGGTCGTTGCTCGCCTGCTCCTGTTCCTCCTCTGCCGCTGGCGCGGATTGGCTGGTGGGCTGAGGGCGGCTGGCGGGGTTCAACGCCCCATCCGGCTTACCTTTCAACTCACCGAGACGGCGAACCGCGTATTGGCTCGCTGTCATATTGGACTTTTCTGACTCCACCGAAGTTTTAGCGTCCCCGGCGACGGACGGTGCTTCATCTGACATGGTTGGTTTTCCGCGTTTTAACGCCTCGCGTTGGCGATAGTGGGAATATACCACAGCACAGGGAACGAGAAATTCGTACAGTCATGGGGTGCGAAAAAAGGCTTGACAGCCACTTTTTCTCCCCCTTAACAATCCCCCTTTCTTTTAAGGGGTTTCTTTTATTTCAGTTGTTCCGCCGCTTGTTAAGCGGCTACGTCAGACATAACTGACGCTACAATAAGTAGCGTCCAATATGTCAGACACTACCTCTACGAGAAACAACCCTATCGTACCCACCCATGGAGAGGATGTCGTCGCATTGGAGGATACGTCCGCTAATCTGTTGGATGCGATCAGATGGGACATCGTGCATCTGCTGAATCAGGGATTCACGGATAGCGTAAATTCCCTGAAGGAAATCGACGTAGGCGTCGATGTGAATGAGCGAGTCGAGGTTGTCGGTCTTGTTCATTAGGCAGTCGGAGTCTGCTGCATGGTCTGGGTGTTAGTCTGACCCATCGCGGCAGGCGCAGTACCAATACGACCAATCTGGGCGTTCTGAGCTTGCGTAAGCTGGAACTGGTACTGCTGAACGTATTTCTGGAAACGAGCTTGGAAGGCTTGGTCGCTTTGCAGCCGCTGCATAACGTCAGGCTGCTGCGTATACGACTGGATCACTTGAAGTGCGATTTGCGCTCCGTTCGGACGCGCACCAACCTCAATGCCTGCGTAGATCTTGGAGAGATCGTCCGTGACTTGCTTGGTGATTTGGTCTTGGGCTTGGCCAGCGGGTCGAAGGATGGCGTCAGCAACGACTGGATTAATTGCCGCAGCCCCCAACTCCAGAAGCATATCGACATCCATGCGACCGTTACGGTCAAGTTGTAGAAGCGACGAAAACTGAGCCAATTGCGCTTCAACGCTTTCCGGATCGTTTTGAAGAACGTCATAGTTGATGATGATGTCGAAGTTCTCGTTCGGGTCGCCCTTGTTAAAACGCTGCGGATCCGAGACACCTGTAACACGGAAGAACACTTCGTCGGGGCCGAAACGCTGGAAACACTTGTAAACGAGACGTAGTACATCGCGGACGTGCGTAAGGAACTTATCAACGAAGTATTGCTGCTGAACGCTTGAAAGCGGGTTGTTGATGTCCAGTCCCAGAATCTTGTCGGCCTGCTCAAGCTGGGTTCGTTCCATTTCAACGGAGCCGGGATTGTATGGGGGCGTGGGACCAAACTGAAACTCCCCAGCGCGGCGATAAGGAATGTAACGTCCCGGTCCCCAGTCGGATGGTGCATTGCCGACAGGATGCATAATCGGCGGCATCGTCGCAAGACTATTGCGATCCGTGCGGCTATCACGCTCCGTCTTCACTTGCCATTGGATGCCCTTCAGCAGTTCCGGCACCGACTGAATATCGTAGAGACGCTTGTTGTCCTCGGACAGCTTGGTGACAACAAAGGGGTAGTCCTCGTAGCCATTCAGCAGTTCAAACTTTGCAAAGTCAGGAACTTCCTGCTTGCCATACACTTCACGATGGAACACCGTGCAGTAGATCCCCTCCGAGTTGTCTTCCTCGTCGATTAGTCGCTGGTAGCCATAGACTACTTCATACAACTCCGACGCATCGTAGGTTACTGTGGTGTAAGTGAACTGATTGCGGCGTTCCAACCGGAGGGGGTCTCCCGCTTCTTTGCAGTTCTCGATGACATACTCCACCCAGTCGGCGTCCCAGCCCTCGGAGCTAATCTTGTTACGCAACTCCTGAGCAGTCATCAGGGTGCGCCAGAAGCAATACGGAGCACGCTGTGGGTCCGTAGTATAGGCCGGGAATAGAACATCGCCATCGGGAGCCACCACCTGCACCCAAGGACGGTCAACGCTGCGACGGACAATCGGAAACTCAGCGCGGCCAGTCTTGCGCAAGTCGTTGAGGATGCGCTTGGCCTTCTTCTCGGGAATGTTGTTAAACTGCTGCTGGAGAAGCGCAACCATCTGCGAGTCATTCTCCTTTTCCAGAATCATCCGCACGATGTCGGGGCTAACCGCCATCAACTGATCGAGCGTTAGCGTTTGCTTGAAAGTACGGTCCTCACGCTGCCAGCCAACGTAGGTAACGCACAAGCCGCGCTCCAGAAGGTAGTTGGCACCTAACTCCATCTGCCGCTTAAAGCCGGGAATGTAGGACGCCACCATCCACTTGAGGAACGCACTCACCGTGCGGGCGCGACCAAGGTCACCCATCTCCACCGGATAGGCGCGGATGTTCGCACGCACCATAGCCGACATGAACAAAGCGATGTAACGGTTTATTCTCTCGTTGATGACGTGCGCCTCGTTGTCCGCAGCACCATCCCACGGAAACGCCTCGGGGCCATGCTTACGAAGATCGTCAGACTTCCCCGGCCAGATGTTGCGGCGATAGTCGTAGCTGTCGCGGCATTGATCGAAGTAGAACTCCAGATCGTTGGCAGTACGGTCGAAGGCATCAACCAGAGCCTTGACGTTCGGCTTGTTCGCGGCGTAAGTCAGAGCCTCGGTATTATCTTCGGTGGTCATGTAGCGTTTTGCGTAAGTTGTTGATAATCCGTTTAGCCGCGTTGCGGTCTATCCCGGTTTTGTCGGAGAGTGCTGTGGCTTCTAGAGGTTGATACGTTGCGTGAATCGAACGATGCAATATCTCAAACCCAAGCAGGCGATCTACCTGTTCGGCTAGCCACTCCCGATTGGATGTAGGGTCATCCTCGGAGTTCTGCATGGCGATAGGTAGTGGACCCGCTAGCGTCCGTGATAGCGTCGATTAAGATTCTCTTGCCGATAAGTTTACCACGGAACTTACGGCCAATCTTCACCGGGATCTTCCCGTCCTTGTGCTCCAGCTTTACCATCACCCAGTCGGGGTTGCGAGCAGGGCTAAGCACAACACCGTTCAGCTTGTCTGGAACGGCCAGCGGAATCTCCAAAGCAATCTCCACTTCCTCCACGCCCTTGGGCGTGAAGTAGGTGTTCTTGCCGTAACCCGTGTAGTGCTCCCCCTTGACGAGCTTGAGGTTCTTGATTTCCAGCAGCTTGTTGACGGGAACGCCCAGCTTGTCAGCCAGCGCGATGACGGGGGTATTGATAGGTTCCATTAGTATCCTCCAGATTTGCGACGGTTAGTATTAAACGCTTTCTCATCGACGTAGCGGATGCCATCAATCGCGGCATACCGGATTACGTCTACAGGGTCTTTCCACGCCTCATCAGGCCCACCCTCAGACGTGTACTCCTGTAGGGCGGTGATGATGTTCTGGCAGCGGTCAGAGATGTAGAAGTGTGGGCGATTGACGCTATCCATCGGTGCCTTGCGATTGTAGGCCATCTTGGTCTGCAACGCCTGTAGCCCATCCTCAATGTCTAGCCCCGGCGCAGGAACAAACACTAGCCCCGCATCCGCCAAGTCCTCGATGATGGATGAAGCCCCGTTCTGCGTCTGGTACTTCGCGGCACCCAGCCGAGGGTCAATCAGCCGCTCAAACACCGTCTCGCCTTCCTCCAAGTTACCAATAAGCTCCACATAATCACGAATGCCGTAACCTAGTCCCTTAGAGCCTTCGCCCCCAATCCACTTCCCACCATGCCACTTGGCCCAATCCCCCACGTTGACATCCGGCCATTCCCGGTAGACCCAGAATGTACCGCTCTCATCAACGGCAATCCAAGCCATGAACCAGTTCTTTCGACCAGCGGGGTCAAGGATCATATACCGCGTAACCCCCTTGGTGGGGATCTTCTCATGCGGTACGACGTTCACCTCTACCGAGAAGTTGGGGAACTGGGTACTCTTGCTCTTCGTCGGAACGCCGTAGGCACGGCATAGAATCTCGTCCTCGGGACGGTTCTTCAGATCCTCCGCGATGCGGTCATATCCGCCAAACGGATTGTCGCGGCTATGAAAGTAGATGATGTACGCACTCCGGTTCTTGGACTCCTGCGTATACGGCACCCTGCGGTTGTCTAGAAGCTCAGCCTCCCGGCTCTCCAACGTCCGCGCACCCTCGATATAGTCACGGACAACTTCCGTGTAACCATCAATAGGGGTGAACGTCACAATCATCTTGGCATTACGGGTGGCTAGACGAAACCGCAATGTAGCCAGAAGTTCTGGCCCAATCAGATATTCGTCGCACCATGTACCAATATTGATCCACTTCGGATCACGGCTACCCAACTCCGCGCCCTCAAGGATCGTGTCGTTGTTCAAGAACTGGGCATAGGTCTTGAAGATGATTTGGCTCAGCGACCCCGGCAGAATCAGGCTGGCCTTAGAGAACCCGTTCTTTCGCGTATACGAGACGTTCTCCTCCGTACCCAGCACCTTCCTCTTCATCTCTTCGGGAAGGGCATCATAGATAGCACTCTGCTGCTGGCGGATAGACACATCCGCGTTCTGGCTAAAGCAGAAGATGATGGAGCCGGGATTCTCGATAGCGGCCTTCACACAGGCCCGCGCAGCGTAAGTCGTTTTACCAGAACGATTACCTCCACTAATCAGGATTTCATTCCTCTGGGCCAGCAACTCATCCGCCTTGTCCCAATTCGGCAGGACAAACCCGTACCTGTACGGATCCTTCTCCGCGTTCTCAATAGCCTCATGGTAAAGCTCCCATAGCTTCACCAGCTTGGCAGGCTCCATCCGAGCCATCTCCTCCATCGTCGGAGGCTTCAGAACAGGATGACTACGCCACGTTAAAGACATTGCTTGGCAATATAAACCACCTTAACCCGTGTAGCCGCGCACCACCAACTCACTATGCCGTCCTTACTCACGGTCTTCGTCCACGTCAGCTTCGGATCCCACTCCCTCAACAATGGTTGTTTCAATTGGAATAGCCTCCTTCTGCAAAGCCGCCCGCGCCTCCTCAATAGCCTTCATAGCATCAGCCAACGTCGGCTTCCCCGTCCGATGCTCCACCACCACCTTCTGCTCCCCAAGAGCCTGCAAGCCCTTATCCACACTAATGCCATAGCTTAGCGTCAAGTCCTTCAGCGGCGTCTTCATCAAAGCCTCATCATCCTCCATCAGCATCTCCGCTTTCTTCGCCACCAACGCCCGCATCCTCTCCGCCATCTCAAAGCCATCTAACGCAAGCTCCTTGCGCCTTACCTCCAAAGCCCGCTCATGCCGCGCCCTCAAAGCAGAGAGTGCCACAAAGCCTATACCCGTCGTCTCCATCACCTTGGAGTAGGTCTCCCCCGCCGCCAGCATATCCAAGGCTAACGCTGCCTCTTTAGGCTTACGCTTCTCAATGTACCTGTGGTTTAGGCTCGCTTGCGCTTCGCCTACGCTCTCCACGATTGCTTTGGACTTCCTGCCCATCACTTGTTTTAGACAGATTGTTGCAAATTAGACAAGCCCCTTTTGTATAAAAGTTTAAAAAATAAACCACACCTATAACCACATTGCACCTACTCCTACTATTTGCTCAGTACGGTGGCCCCTTTGTAATTTTTTTAGAAGTGGCTTGTGGATGCATCTCAATGCAAATGTACACACACACACCGACCCCCGCCCCCCCTATTGCAAATAGGTTGTAATAGGTAATGGGTGGCATAAGGTAGTTACAGGCTACGGCAAGCAATTCGCAACCGGGTTTACAGCCACGTTTGCAAAGAGGGGGAATGCATTCCGGACCATTCCTGACACCATGCGGACGCTATCCCGAAGCCGGAGGCATGGATATCCCCGAAGACATCCCCGAAGCTTTCCCCGTATCTCTTTCTCTATCTTCTCCCTTAGCTGAGGGAGTGGTGATGGGTGCGCGGGGTTAGCGTTTTTGGGTATTGACATAGGGTTTCGCGGGCTTAGTCTCGGGAGTGATGAAACAAAAAAACATCCCCTGCGCTACGCATACCGAGATTCCGGACGCTACCTTGCGCCGATATGCTCGCTCTTACCTGTACCTGCTTACCGTTGACCGTGCCGCCGCACTCACCTACCTCGAAATGCTGGATGAGGATTTCGGACCCATTGCGGGGGATGCCGTGCTCGCCATTGCCAACTCTCTTTCCTAACCCAAACCATAGAAACAAATGAAAACCATCGAAACAGGCGAAACCATCGACATCACTCCGACTTGGTCCGGAATCCTGCCCGTGATTATTGCAGCGATTGAAAACCCCGGTTTGTCTCCGAATGCTCGCCGTGAGTTGCATCACGAATTGCGCCGGATGGCGAAGCTGGCCGATAAGGCACTCGGACACGAAACCCTCAAAAACTAATTCCATGAAGCGACGCATTAATGACTGGAGGCCCGAAGTTAGTTCCCTGATTCAAACGCTACGGAAGCACGGGTTTACCGTTGAATCCGTAGATAACGGCGAAACAAGGGTCAATCTCGCGAAGGTGGGAGAGGCTGAATTTCTCTCCGAAGCCATTGCCTGCGACGAAGCCACCTTGCTTTGCGTAGCTCCGAACGGAAAGCGTGTCGGGCTTTACTTGGTCTTTGGGAACGATCCCGGAGAGTTAGTTTGCGATTATACATGCAACCCCGACTTAGACAAAGTGACGGAAGAGCACGGCAAAACGTGGTTTGGCCGTCCTCAGCCGACGATCGAAGTTTGAGGATTCCCCGAATCCCTGCCCTTGCGGGGATTCCCCGGAATTCTCATTCCCGAGATTCCTTAAACCCAAAAACAAAGACATATGAGAACGCTGCATGAAATCGCCGGAGAGATTCGGCGCGACTGGAAAAAGGTATACTTTGGCGCCGTGCCCTACCTCGAGGCATTGGAATGCATGGAGAGTCCGCAAGGCAACTTCGGAGCCGATTCCGGACGGGAAATCGTGCTTTATTTCCTAAGCAATGCGACCAGTTGGAAAGGCGAGACCGCTCGCCGGATTAAAGCTGAACTGAAAGGGATGATCGCATGAAACTCCTTTCCGTTTCCGCTGACGCAAAGACAAGCAAGGGAGAGGCTAAGGGATGGCTAACGGGCATTCTCTACCTTGCGCCAGCTCGACAAGCCGGGGGGATTAACCTTTGCCCTCACGCCTCTCCGGGGTGCCTCACGGCTTGCCTGTATTCCGCCGGACGGGGAGCGTTTTCAAACGTGCAACGGGCTAGGATTGCCAAAACTCGCCGTTACCTAACGGATCGCGACGGTTTCCTTTCCGATTTGCGCGACGACATCGGCTCCCTGATAGCTAAGGCGGAACGCGAGGGCAAACGTCCTTGCGTTCGTTTAAATGGCACTTCTGACATTGCTTGGGAACGAACCGGACTGTTTGAGTTATTCCCCGACGTTAGGTTTTATGACTACACTAAAAACGGGCGCCGAATGTTGGATTTCATCGACCGGAAGTTTCCGGCGAACTATCACCTCACGTTTTCCCGGAGTGAAACGAACCAAGCGGAAGCGTTGGAAATCCTCGCGAGGGGCGGAAACGTTTCCGTAGTTTTTCGCGAACCTCCGGTGAATTGGCGAGGCTTTCCGGTGGCTTCCGGTGATGAAACGGACCTTCGGTTTCTGGACACTCCCGGACACGTCATTGCGTTGAAGGCGAAGGGTAAGGCAAAGGGAGATTCCTCGGGCTTTGTTCTCTAATGACTCCCGAACCCTTCCTTGCCGTGATCCGGTGGCTGGCCAGCCTAGGCGACAAGCCACCGTCCCGACCGATAAAACGAAGGCGCAAGCGCAGGCGCTGAAACCAAGCCCGGACTAACCCTCCGGGCTTTTTCATGCCCATTTACCCGGTTGCCATACTTTTGCAATAGTAGGCCACCAGGTAAGGTGTGACAAATTGTCACAGTGTCTCCTGGTTGATATACCCTTTTGAGACTGAGTCTCATTTGCATGTGGGGTGGGGTGTAGGGGCGCGGTCCGGGGTGGCATATGGGCGTTTGCCTTAAAGCCAAATGATTTCAAATAAGCCTTATATAGGCATAAGGTCTTTTTCTTTTGGCAAAATCGATTTTGATTCGGTGCCGAAAATTCACGGGCAACGCCTATATAGGCACAAGGTCTTTCCCCGTCAGGAAAATGCAATTGGATGGAATGTTTGGTTGTGCGCATTTCTCTGCGTGACACTCGCGAATGGGTATGCATTCTTCTCTCTACCGAAGGCATGGTGCCGAGGTAAAAACACAGATGACCAAGACACAAGAAATCGCTCTCATCCGAGAGTTTGCTGAGAAGCTCGGGCCGAACAGTTATTTTGGCCCTGTCCTGAAAGACCAGTTGGCCGACATCGAGCAGGCCATCCAAAACGACTTGTACCCCGAAACGATGGCGAGCACGCTGATTGCGAAAAACATGGCGCGGGCGCGACTCAAGGAAGCTCTGGAGGCTCTCGGATGAAAACGGCACTACTGGCCTTGCTTCTCTCCACGTCCGCGTTTGCTGCCCCTTCCGAGGCTTTTTGGCGGGCTTTGCACAAAGTCGAGACTGGGGGGAGGGTCGGGCCGATTCGCTCGTCTAGCGGGGCTTTAGGACCGCTACAGATCAAACGGGAATACTTCATCGATAGTCGCGTGAAGGGGTCGTACTCACAGGTGTCTGACTTGGCTTTTGCGCGAAAGGTGGCTGAAGCCTATTTCAAGCGATACGCACCAGAAGCATATCGCAAAGGAGATGCGTTTACCCTAGCTCGCGTCCACAATGGTGGACCCTCTGGGCATCGCCGCTCCTCGACTCTGGCCTATGGCCGTAAGGTGCTTAATGCAATGAAGTAACACAATGAATAACACAATATCGTCAGCGGTTCGTTTCTGGGAGAAGATGCAGGAGCGCGTGAGGAAGATGGAAGAGGAAGAGGCAAAGCTCATGGCTTCCGCCAATAGAGAGACACGCGCCCCGATTTTCACGCGCACCCGTGTCAGCAGGGGATTTGGCAAGGGAATGTTGCGAAAGAATCAATGGGTCGAAGGCCAGCCCAGAATCACCCAAGCAGCCTGTGCCGTAGTTCACGAATACGCTCAAGCCCGCGCTACAAGAGATGGATACGTCGGCCGGAAGTGGTACGCAGACCGTGCTGGCCTAAGTACCGCTACGTTAAATCGTTGCGCTAACGAGATGA
>JACCDP011022419.1_pt1 | contig 18435 bp, 15 predicted proteins | sample 7445841 | NCBI WGS metagenome assembly JACCDP01 (sample SAMN15323441, study PRJNA562643) | freshwater metagenome | isolation source: river surface water | place: USA:Blue River Watershed | collected 2017-08-17
GATGGTGCTGATCACGTTGATATTGGAACATTAAGAGGTTTAGGGCCTGATCAAACCTTGGTATTAATCAATGGCAAACGCAGACATAGCACAGCTTTGGTTGGCTTGTTTGGAACCAGAGGTCGCGGTGGTTCAGGGGTAGACTTAAATGGTTTCCCTATGTCATCTGTTGATCGAATTGAAATTTTAAGAGATGGTGCATCCGCACAATATGGCTCTGATGCAATTGCTGGCGTAATGAATATTGTATTAAGAAAAAATACAGGCGAGTGGAATATTTCTACTGGACTTGCAGGATATTATGATAAAAAATTCAACACTTACCAATTCAAAGACAATAAAGATTATTTGACAGAAGCACCTATTGATGGTGTTACAAAATCAATCTCTGCCAACAGAGGATTTAATTTAGGAAAAAAAGGAGGCTTCATTAATGTTTCATTTGATTTATTAGATCAAGGAAAAACTTTCCGTCAAGCAGCCTCTTCAGATATTGCAGATAAAGATGGCTTACCCACCAATACTTGGAGACAAGGTTTTGGAGATGCCTCCATGAAGTCCTACGGTACGATGTTTAACTTAGAATTACCCCTAGGTGATGATATTAAGTTTTATGCTTTTGGTAGCATGAATAATAAAAGCTCAGACGCCTACGCTTATACAAGAAACTGGTCCGATAAGTGGTATGCGAAAAAAAATCGTTTTCCTGTAAACAATAAAGGAGAATTAATTTTTGTCCCTAGTATTATGTTTACTTCAGGATCAGGAGATACTAGCTACAATCCTCATATACAAGCAGATATTCAAGATTTATCCATGGTTACTGGTTTTTCTAAAACAAGTAAAAATGGCTGGGATTGGGATTTCAGCAATGCCTTTGGAAATAATAATTTCCATTATTTTGGCCATGGTACATTTAACGCATCCAATATTGGCAACATCACACAAACACATTTTAATGATGGCGGATTTAATTTTTTACAAAACACCACTAATTTAGATTTATCAAAGCAATTTGGAAAAGTAAATCAAGGGGGAATTAAAGTTTCTTATGGTGCAGAATTTAGATTTGAAGAGTACAGTATTTTTAAGGGCGAAGTAAATTCATACAAAGCATTTAGTAATAATTTAGGTTTAGAACAAGCTCCAGGCGCACAAGGCTTTCCTGGATTTAGTCCTGATGATGAAATAAAAGCCAACAGGATGGTAACAGGATTGTATACCGATTTGGAATATACGCCAACGGAAGCATTATTAATTACAGGTGCAGTAAGGGCCGAAAATTATTCTGACTTTGGATCAGTCGCTACCTTTAAATCTTCTGCAAGATTAAAAGTGACTGGCAATTTTAATTTAAGAGGCTCCTTTAGTACAGGATACCGTGCACCTTCCTTACAACAAAAATATTTTAGTAATACCCTTACTTCATTTTCTAATGGCGGATTGGTGCAATCAAGAATTGCACGTAATGATGATGCGATCAGCAAACTAGCAGGTATTCCTTCATTGAAACAAGAAACATCTACAAACATGAGCTTAGGATTTTCTTGGAAACCTGCAAAAGGTTTAACCGTAACAGTAGATGGATATAATATTAAAATGAAAGATCGTGTGGTTTTATCTGGTTTGTTTAGCGCTGAAGATGCCTCACTTCCTACTGCCCTTACAAATAAATTAAATAGCATGGGCGTAGCCACTGCACAATTTTTTGCAAATGCCGTGAATACAACTAATAGTGGTGTGGATTTTGTGATTGACTATCAAAAGAAAATTTCTAGCACTGAACGTATTAAAATATTATTGGTAGGTAATTTACAAAATATCAATATTGATAAAATTAATGTGCCTGCAGCTTTATCAAGCAATAAATTCAATACAGACCCATATTATACTAGCAGAGCAAGTTATTTTAGTAGCGAACTGCCAAGTACATTTTTTAATACAAGGGAAATATACTTCCTTAAAGCATCCGCACCTAAATCTAAATTCTCAGCAAGTTTCGATTATACAAAAAATAAAATAAGCCTTGGGGTAAGATTTACCTACTTTGGAAATGTTGCATTGACAGGATTTGGTGATCCTGATTACGATGGAATTTATCCTATGGTGCCAGTTGACGACCAAAAGACTGCTACTAATACAGTTAATTTTAATAACGGCACTTATGTCCCAGAAATTTTTAATTATAAAGGTAAACTAACAACTGACCTTTATGCTAATGCACAATTATCTAAAAAGGTATCTCTTGTGATTGGCGCAGACAATATCTTTAATATACATCCTGACTTCGCTGTAAACCCACAAGCGAAATCGTATGCCGGCGATAATGAAACCGGCGGTCCTTGGGATGGCGTTCAAATGGGCTACAATGGTTTAAGAATATTCAGCAAACTAGTTTTTAAATTTTAATACTATAAATTAAATAACTTTAAAGCCTTCTCGTTAACGCGGGAAGGCTTTTTAATGACAAAAAATATTAATTGATATTATTCAAATACAAAATACCTTTTTCTGTGCTCTCAGATCGCTTCGCTCACAATGTTCGCCACGAAAAAGTATTATTGTATTTTAATCTTAAGACTGAAAATAACTTAAATGAAAAAAATATTGACCACAGGGATCCTTCTTTTAGTAACTGCCATTGCAGCAATAGCGCAAAATGGTATTGTCGTTTTTCAAACCGACTTTGGCACGAAGGATGGTGCAGTGTCTGCAATGAAAGGCGTGGCGAGTAATGTAGATGCTAGTTTAAAATTATATGACCTCACCCATGATATTCCTACTTATAATATTTGGGAAGCTGCTTATCGCTTAGACCAAACCGTGATATACTGGCCGGCCGGAACTGTGTTTGTTTCTGTGGTTGATCCTGGCGTTGGCACCACAAGAAAATCGGTCGTGGTCAAAACAAAATCTGGTCACTATATTGTTACACCAGATAATGGTACCCTTACTTTAATTGCACAATCACTCGGCATTGATTCCATTCGTGAAATTGATGAAGTAAACAACCGACGAAAAAATTCGGGCGCTTCTTATACTTTTCATGGACGAGACGTATATGCTTATACGGCTGCAAGATTAGCGGCTAAAAAAATAAGTTTTGCACAAGTGGGTGCCATTGTAAATACACCTGTTGTATCCATTGCTTTTCAAAAAGCATCCTTACAAGACAATCAATTAAAAGGAACTATTGCTATTTTAGATATTCAGTACGGAAATATTTGGACCAATATTCATCAAGATTATTGGAAAGCATTTCAAAAAATTACCCATAAAAAAAATGAGTTAATCGTTGAAATTTATCACCAACAAAAACAAGTATACAAAGGCAATATGCCTTTTGAAAATACTTTTGGAGCCGTAGCCGTTGGAAAACCACTCGCCTATTTAAATAGTTTAATGAACCTATCCATTGCCTTAAACCAAGGTAGTTTTGCCCAACAATTCAAAGTTCAGGCGGGTAACGATTGGACCCTGACCCTGACTTGGGCCCAATAGGCTTGAAATTACCTGACGCCCAGCAAAAAGGTATAAATACTTTAAAAAAAGGGTACAAATTAATGTACTAAATACTAAATTATTTAGTTAATATTGCTAATAATTTTAGTTTTATGTCATTTATAGATACAGATCCCAATGAAGGGATGGCCACTCAGCAGATTAATAAAAAATTCCAATCTGCTCAAATTATACAAGCCAATGCCACCGGATTTGGGGCAGCTTCCGACGATTTTATGGAAAGAGGCATTGACCTCAACGAGCAACTCATTCGAAACAAACCCGCTACTTTTTTCTTTCGCGTAAATAGTGATGCAATGTTAGGTGCGGGTATTCATGTGGGTGATATTTTAATTGTCGACCGCAGCCTTACGCCAAGTTCAGGCAAAGTTGTCGTGGCTGTTTTAAATGGTGAATTTTTAGTGCGCCGTTTACATATTCAAGAACATAGTATCAGTTTAATTCCTGAGAATAAAAGATACGGCACTATTCAAGTAGCGCAATTGGAACAATACAGCACTTGGGGTGTAGTGAGTTTCGTAATACATAGTTTATAAAAAATCACCTACCTAAGGTGATAAAAAAATAATTCCGTGCAAGCCATTGTAGATTGTAATAGTTTTTATTGCGCTTGTGAGCGACTGTTTCAGCCGCAACTGCAACACGCACCCGTTGTTGTATTAAGCAACAATGATGGATGTATTGTATCCAGGTCCGACGAAGCAAAACAATTGGGCATCAACATGGCCATCCCCTATTTTCAAGCAAAGGAATTGATTGAAAAAAATAAAGTACATGCCTTCTCCTCCAACTATCACTTATACGGAGACCTTAGCTGGCGGGTGATGGAAACCATGCGACAGCTAGTGCCACCGGGTTGTGTGGAAGTGTACTCCGTTGATGAAGCCTTTATTAATTTAGATCATATCGCTTCCGATCAACTACAAGATTATTGTGTTTCATTAAAAAAGAAAATAGAAAAATGGACAGGCATATCCGTATCCATTGGCGTAGGCCCTAATAAAGTATTAAGTAAAGTAGCGAATCGATTGGCTAAAAAAAGTAAATTACTCACTGGTTGTGTGGTCATATTAAATGACACAAAAAAAATACAAGCCGCTTTACAAAATACGCCCATCGATGATGTTTGGGGGATTGGATATAGCTATAGTGAAAAATTAAAAACCTATGGCATCAATACCGCTTACGCACTTAGCATTAAGGACCTCAGTTGGGGTAAACGATTTTTAGGCGGCGTACCAGGGATGAAATTAATTAGAGAATTAAAAGGAATGCATAGCCATGATATGCAAGCACCCAGAACCAGTAAAAAAATGATTGCCACTACGCGTATGTTTGGACGCACTGTTTCCGAATGGCAAGAAATTGAAGAAGCCTTAGCGACCTATGCAACGCGTACCGCGGAAAAATTACGCCGACAACACAGTGCCGCTTATGGCGTATCCGTTTTTTTATTAAAAAAAACACCGCCTCAAACGGACATCTCCCATTACCATCACGGACGGCAAGTGAGCGGGTATGTTAAACTAGACAATCCTAGTAATCTAACTCCGGACATCATTAAAGCGGTGGTCGCCCTAGGAAAAAGCTTGTTTGAACAAGGGGAATTATATAAAAAAGCAGGCGTCATTTTAAGTGACTTTGTACCCGATAATGCATTGCAGACCAACTTGTTTGTGGCATCTAGGGACCAAAATCGTAAAAAACTAATGAATGTAATAGATAATATGAATGCTGCATTTAGGGACGACATCCTCAAATTTGCAACCAGTGGCACCCAAAAAAACTGGAAAATGCGCAGCGAAAGGCGAAGCAAACGCTATACTACCCGATGGGACGAACTATGTTTGGTAAGATAAATGGGAATAGTGGAAAACCATTGCTTAAAAATTCGTAAAAATGATAATGCTTCTGTATTTTTGCCCAATTTCATACATATGAGCAACACCCTGCAATCCAACGAGTCCATTCGCTCTTCCAGAAAAAAAATTATTGTATTAGGCAGTGGCCCCAATCGTATTGGACAGGGCATCGAATTTGATTACTGCTGTGTTCATGGATTATTGGCCGTAAAAGAAGCTGGCTATGAAGCCATCATGGTGAATTGCAATCCTGAAACTGTTTCTACCGATTTTGACATGGCAGATAAATTATATTTTGAGCCTGTGTTTTGGGAACATCTTTGGGAGATTATTGAATTAGAACAACCAGAAGGTGTGATCGTACAATTAGGCGGACAAACTGCATTGAAATTAGCAAAACGATTAACGGAAAGAGGAATTAAAATTATAGGAACTTCATTTGATAGTTTAGATATCGCAGAAGATCGCGGACGCTTTAGTGATTTATTAAAAGAATTAAAAATTCCTTACCCTGATTACGGAACTGCATACACTGCAGAGGAAGCCGTTGAAGTGGCGAACCAAGTTGGCTACCCGGTTTTAGTAAGACCAAGCTATGTAATTGGCGGACAAAGAATGCGAATTGTTATTAATGATGCCGAAGTGGAAACAGCGGTGGTCAGTATCTTAAAACATATTCCAGATAATAAAATATTAATTGATCATTTTTTAGATCGTTGCCAGGAAGCTGAAGTAGATGCTATTTTTGATGGGGAAACTTTTCACGTAATGGGCGTAATGGAACACATTGAACCAGCGGGTATACATAGTGGCGATAGTAATGCGGTATTACCTGCATTTAACTTAACGCCATTGATCGTGGCTACCATGGAGTTTTATAGTGAAAAAATTGCGCGTGCTTTAAATATCAGAGGATTAATAAATATTCAGTTTGCTATTAAGGATGATAAAGTGTTTGTCATTGAAGCTAATCCAAGAGCATCAAGAACAACGCCATTTATCGCGAAAGCATATCAAATTCCATATTTAAATATTGCGACCAAAGTAATGTTGGGTGCTGCTAAATTAACCGACTTCGTCATGGAGAAAAAGCTAGACGGGTTTGCGATTAAAGAACCGGTATTTAGTTTTGATAAATTCCCTGGCGTGAACAAAGAATTAGGACCTGAAATGAAAAGTACAGGTGAGGCCATTCGATTTATAAAAGATTTACGCGATCCTTACTTCCGAAATTTATACAAGGAGCGTTCAATGAACTTATCCCGATAATAAAATGACCCTTGCTAAAAGCTAAGGGTCATTTTATTTTATCGCTAATGATTTTTTCAAAGCCACCCATAAACGGTGGCTTTGGGTTTCTATGACCCTTGCTAAAAGCTAAGGGTCATTTTATTTAATGTATATGTTTTTTCTTCAATTTTATTTCGGTACCCCATACTGGTCTACTAAATAAATAATCGCTGCCATATTCACAGCACCTAATAACAATTCTCTTTTGTTTACATTTTCAAACACATCTGTTTTAGCATGGTGTAAATCAAAATAACGTTGACTATCTGGCACTAATCCAGCTAAAATAACATTTGCATCTATCGTTTTTAATGGCCCAATGTCCGCGCCACCACCGCCTGCTGTAATCTCAGTGCCATAAGGTTTTAATAATGCCGACCATGGTTGTAATTTTTTAAATTGCTCCGAACTACAAGTAATACCAATAGCTCTTGGTGTAAAACCACCCGCATCACTTTCAAGCGCAAATACATGCTTCTCATTATTTAATTTTGCTAACTCAGCATATTTGTTACCGCCGCGCATACCATTTTCTTCATTTGCAAATAAAACAAAACGAATGGTTCTTTTTGGTTGATAGTTCAAAGCCTTCATAGTTCGTAAAATTTCCATTGTTTGCACAATACCTGCACCATCATCATGTGCCCCTTCATTTATATCCCAACTATCTAAATGCCCGCCAATCGTAATTATTTCATTCGGAAATTCTGAACCCTTAATTTCTGCCACCACATTATTTTCATCTGCATCAGGTAAAAAATAACCATAGGTTTGCATCTGCACACGAATGGTTCCTTTTTTTGCATTTGCATATAATTCCTTTGCATCATTAGGACCCAAAGCTACTGCCGGAATTTTTGGATAATCTTCATCATACTTCATACCACCTGTGTGAGGCGCATTATCAGGAGCGCTACTTAATGAATGTATCATCACACCAACAGCACCATATTTTGCGGCACGACTAGCCCCAGTGCTACGATACACGCCCGCTTTTCCATAGGCACCAAAAGTTTGAATAATTGTTGGATCAAACATGCTATGATAATAAACAATCTTTCCTTTTACATCGGCTTTTCGTTGTTCCAATTCATCAAAATCGGCAACCGCCAAAAGCTCCGCTTCAATTAAACCATTACTTCCTAATGAATTACCTAAGGCCAATGCAGCTAAAGGACGATTCATTGCTTTTCCATTGACACGCACTACACTTGCAAAATCCTTACCGCCACGTTGCCAATTGGGTGTTTTACAAGGTTGCATAAACACTTTGTCTGCAGCGAATGATTCCATATTTCGCTTACCCCAAATTGCTGCATTTTGTTGTTGTGGTGAACCTGCCAAACGACCCCCAATTTGTTTGGTTAACTGCCTTAATAAATCATAGGCCTTGCCATTGGTCATGATTTCATCTGACATTTTTTTTATTATAATACTATCTTGATTTACTTGGGCTTGGGTCAAAAATGGCCAACAAAACATCAAAAGCAATAATTTACGCATACTCGACTTTTTTCATTTAAATAATTCTTAAATATAAATAAACTTTATTGCATTATAAGTTGTTATTTGCACATACAATAGTAATTAAATGAAGATTGGAATTGTTTGTTATCCTACTTTTGGCGGTAGTGGTGTTTTGGCTACCGAACTTGGTAAAGCCCTTGCGGAAAAAGGCCATGAAATTCATTTTATTACCTACCAACAACCTGTTCGCCTAAATGGGTTTCATGCGAATATATTTTACCATGAAGTTAGGGTACCTACTTATCCATTATTCGACTACCCGCCTTATGAATTAGCTTTGGCAAGCACCATGGTAGATGTAATTTTAAACCATGATTTGGATTTAATTCATGCACACTATGCTATCCCCCACGCATCTGCTGCTTATACTGCCAAACAAATCGTTAAGCAAAAAACAGGAAGGTCAGTTCCAGTCATTACTACTTTACATGGCACAGATATTACTTTAGTTGGTCGCGATAAAACTTACGAGCCAGTCGTTACTTTTTCAATCAACGAAAGTGATGCTATTACAGCAGTGTCTGAAAATTTAAGAGCAGAGACTTTCAAGCATTTCGATATTAAAAAAGAAATTGAAGTCATCCACAATTTTGTTGATGTACACCGTTATAATAAAAAAGCAGTAGCAGCATTTAGACAAGTGATTGCTCCGAACAATGAAAAAATAATCATACACGCATCTAATTTTAGAAAGATAAAAAGAATAGATCACGTGATGGAGATTTTTAAAAATATTCACAGTGCGCTTCCTTCAAAATTATTAATGGTGGGTGATGGCCCTGAACGCCCACTAGCCGAAGATCTCACCAGGCAATATGGATTAGATGGTGATGTACGTTTTTTAGGGAAGCAGGAACAAATGGAAGAAATATTAGCAGTAAGTGATGTTTTTTTATTGCCTTCTGAATATGAAAGTTTTGGGTTAGCCGCGCTTGAAGCCATGGCAGCGAGCACTGTAGTTATTAGCACCGATGCAGGTGGATTAGGAGAAATTAATATTGATGGCGTTACAGGCTATACTGCCCCAGTAGGTGATGTGGCCAAAATGAGCAAAAATGCCATTGAACTATTGCAGGATGAAACAAAATTAAAAGCATTTAAGCATAATGCTTTAAAAGAAGCAAAACTTTTTGACATACATCATATCATACCAAAATATGAGGAATTGTACAGACGCTTTTGCAGAACAGGTGATTGCTAAAGATTAATTTGAAGCGACCGCTTCGTCAATACTTAATTTTATTTTATTAATCGCTTCGGTCAACTCCTCCATCGTAATACTTAAAGGCGGTGCAATTCTAATTTTATCTTCTGCAAATAAAAACCAATCAGTTATTATTCCATTGGCAACACAGCAAGCTGCCACTTTTTTTGCAATTACTGAAGATGAAAATTGCAAGGACATCCACAATCCTTTATGTGTGCGATTTAAAATACTTGGGTGCACTAGATGCTCCAATAAAAATTGTTCTTTTTGTGCAACCTCATTGATCCAATTAGATTGTTGCAATACTTGCAAAGCTGCATGACCCGCAGCGCAACAAACTGGATTCCCTCCAAATGTGGTGATATGTCCTAACACAGGACTATGCATTAAAGCTCCCATCATTTTGACATTTGCAATAAACGCACCTAATGGCAATCCACCACCTAATGCTTTTCCCAACAATAAAATATCTGGCGTAATGCCATATTGCTCAAATGCAAACAAACTGCCTGTTCGACCAAATCCGGATTGTATCTCGTCCACTATCAATACCACGCAAAGTGATTCACATTTTTCTTTTAATGCAATAAGCCAGTCTTTATTCGCAGGCGTGATTCCTGTTTCCGCTTGCACTAATTCAACCAAAACACAAGCAACCGTATTATCAATAAAATTTAAATCGTCAAAATTATTGTACCGCAATTGCATCACATCCGGAAGTAAAGGCCTAAAAGCATTTTTAAAATATTCATCCCCCATCATACTTAATGCACCTTGGGTACTTCCATGATAAGCCCCATGAAATGAAATCATTTTGGTACGTTTGGTAACACGCTTCGCTAATTTCATTGCACCTTCGGCAGCTTCAGCGCCACTATTGGTAAAATAAACGGATTGTAATTGATCAGGTAACACAGTAGCTAATGCTTTTGCATATTGCACCTGAGGCGACTGAATAAATTCACCATATACAATCACATGCATATATTGTTCTGCTTGCTCCTGTATTGCTTTAATCACTGATGGATGACTATGGCCAATATTACAAACACTAAACCCACTAATCATATCCATAAAAGCTTTCCCGGCGGTGTCATATATATATATCCCCTTAGCCGATGCAACTTCAATACCAATAGGTTTATCGGAGGTTTGCGCTAAATGCGAAAAAAAAAGTTGTCTATTGTTAATGCTGGACATAATAACTATTAAATTGCAGTACAAAAGTCGCATTTTTATGGCAACCATACTCACAGTTCAAGGGAAACATCCCCAATTTGGTGAAAATTGTTTTATTGCACCCAACGCCACCATTGTTGGAGATGTTATGATGGGCGAGGATTGCTCTATCTGGTTCAATGCCGTTTTAAGAGGGGATGTCCATTATATTAAAATGGGCAATAAGGTCAATGTGCAGGATGGTGCAGTCATTCATTGCACCTATTTAAAGCACCCCACTAATATCGGGAATAATGTATCCATTGGTCACAATGCTTTAGTGCATGGTTGCACCATACATGACAATGTTTTAATTGGCATGGGAAGTATCGTAATGGATGCATGTGTAGTGCATTCAAATGTAATCATTGCTGCGGGTGCAGTCGTATTAGAAGGCACTATTGTGGAAGAAGGAAGTATATATGCTGGTGTCCCCGCAAAAAAAGTGAAGATGGTTTCAGAAGCATTAATTAGTGGCGAAATAAATAGGATCGCGGACAACTATGTAAAATATTCAAGTTGGTTTGAAGAATATAATGATGCGAAAAAATAGCGTTGTCCAAAATTAAACCTTAGCCTAATATTTTTTGGGTTCAATGCCATGCCATAAATCAACATAACTAAAAAACCGAGCATCAGAAATAATTCCTTTTTCTACTGCAGCTTTTACCGCACATCCTGGCTCATTGATATGTTGACAATTATTAAATTGACAACCTTCCATTTTTTCACGCATTTCTGGAAAATATTGCGCTAACTCTTCTTTTTCTAAATTCACCAAACCTAATTCGCGCATACCTGGTGTATCTATAACCGAACCTGAAACAGGTAAGTCATACATTTGCGCAAAAGTAGTGGTATGCATCCCCTTCCCACTCCAATCACTTACTTCCTGTGTGTTCAAATCCAGATCTGGAAATAAATAATTTATAAAAGAAGATTTTCCAACACCGCTATGCCCACTCACCAAAGTTGTTTTACCAGTTAATAATTCTTGGATTTTATTTAAACCTTGGTCCTTTTCAATACTTATTAAAAAAACTTTATATCCAACGGCTTCATACATTTTTTTAAATTGGTCATACACTTCCATTTCTGCAGGCCCATAAATGTCTGATTTATTAAAAACAATCATTGCTGGAATATGAAAAGCCTCACAGGAGACCAAAAATCGATCTATAAATCCTTGTGACGTTTTAGGTGATTTTAGTGTGGCTAATAAAATAGACTGGTCTAAATTGGAGGCGATAATATGTTGCTGTCTTTTATTATGGGGGGATTGCCTGGCTACATAATTATCTCGGTCAAGAATATGGGTAATCATGACCGAATTTTGATCTTCATTTTCCATTTCATAATTCACCCAATCTCCAACAGCAATAGGGTTCGTCGAGGAAATGGCATCTAATTTTATGACGCCCTTAATACGCGCCTGATAAAACATGCCCTCCTCCGATTTTACGGAGTACCAGCTACCAGTTGATTTATAAATCCTTGCCTTCATTGGATACGAAGATAAAAGTAATTGTTAAGAACTAATGCGCCATGGATAAAGCTTATACAAATTTGGTATCTTTGCCCTATGAGCAAATACGCCCACGACAATATTGTTCCAGATAGTAATAGCCAAGCTAGCAAAAAGGAGCAGGTAGCTTCCATGTTTGATTCAATTGCTAAAAAATATGATTTTCTGAACCGTTTTTTGAGCTTAGGTATTGATCAAATTTGGCGCAAAAAAGCCATCGCCAATTTTAAAGGCGCCCCCATCCATCATTTATTGGATGTTGCCACGGGTACCGCCGATATGGCACTAATGGCCTATAAGCAAATTCAACCTAAGCAAATTACAGGAATGGATATTTCCGAAGGCATGATGCAATATGGAAGGATAAAAATTGCCCAAAAAGGATTGAGCGATTTGATCCAATTAAAGCAAGGAGATAGTACCGAAATTCCCTTTGCAGAAAATACTTTTGATGGTGCCATGGTTGCATTTGGGGTTCGTAATTTTGCAGATCTGGAAAAAGGATTGACTGAAATTAACCGAGTGCTTACACCAGGGAGCAAAATAGTCATTCTTGAATTTTCACAACCTAGTCAGTTTTGGTTTAAGCCTATTTATCAGCTCTATATGAATTGGATTACACCAAATATTGGCAAAATATTCTCCGGCAATAAAGCTGCTTATTCTTATTTAAATGAAAGTGTAGCAGCATTCCCCGAAGGAACGGCTTTTTTAAGTATCTTAGAAAAAGCAAGATTTAAAAATATTCAACAACAAAAATTAAGCTTAGGCATATGCAGCATTTACTGCGGAATCAAATAATCAGCATTGTACTATTATTAATCACCCATCATTCGGTAAATGCACAAAAAAATGAAGTGTTTCGACCCGATTATGATGAAATGCGCACACATATCGGCGCTTATATGGGTGTTGGTATTAATAATTTAAATTTTGAAAGAAGTTCAACTTTTGGCATACCACAAACAAATAACCCAAGTGAAATCTCTTCCCCCAATAACATACATGTTAACTTAGGATTAACAAGTAGTTTAAGATTTACAAATCATTTATTACTGAGAAGCGGTGTTCTATTACAACTAAATAATAAAGCAATTAATTATAAATTACAAGGTACTAACGCTAACATGGAAATCAGTTCCATTATTGCTACAATTCCGCTAGTGTTAAAAATTCAATCAGATAGGTATAATTCATTTGGATATAAATCTATGATGCGTCATTATATATTTGGCGGAGGTAGTGCCTCATTCGATAGATCAGTTCAAATAAAAAATGCACCGATACTCAGCGCGGGTACGCCAATTTATTTAAAAAATACGAATTTGGGCTATGAATATGGGTTTGGTGTGAGTTTCTTTTTAAGATATGTGACCGTTTCTCCTGAAATAAAATTTTCATATGGACTCACTAATATAAATAAGAATGATGCACCACTTTTAGATCAAATAAATAAAATAAATTCAAATCTTATCAATTTTAGTATTTACATAGAAAACTAATAGCAATGAGAAACTATATCATTAAAAATGCCACTATCGTTAATGAAGGGAAAAAATTTAATGGAGATGTACTCATTAAAAATGGTCGAATTGAAAAAATAGCAACAAGCATAGAAACGCCAAATGGCATTATTGAAATTAACGCCGAGGGTATGTACCTAATTCCAGGCGCCATTGATGATCAAGTACATTTCAGAGAACCAGGCTTAACACATAAAGCTGATATTTATACTGAATCTAAAGCAGCAGTTGCGGGTGGAGTCACCAGCTTTATGGAAATGCCCAATACAGTCCCCCCTGTTTTTACCCAATCATTATTGGAAGACAAATATAAAATTGGTGCACAAAATGCACTTGCTAACTACTCGTTTTTTATGGGCACTTCTCAGGATAATTGGGAAGAAGTGCTTCGAACCAATGAAAAGAAAAATGAAGTTTGTGGTGTAAAAATATTTATGGGATCAAGCACAGGAAATTTATTGGTAGACAACCCGCTGGTGTTAGAAAAAATATTTGAAGGGTCAGAATTATTAATAGCCACCCATTGCGAAGAAGAAAGCATTATTAAAAAAAATAAGGCGGCACTAGAAGCAATAAAACCTGTTCTTGAACCGGCCGACCATCCAATTATTCGTAACGAAGAAGCTTGTTTTGAATCCTCATTCAAAGCAATACAATTAGCAAAAAAATTTAATAGTCGTTTACATATTTTACATATTAGTACAGCAAAGGAATTACAGTTGTTTTCAAATATGCTTCCTTTGGCCGACAAACGCATTACTTCAGAAGTATGTGTACATCACTTACATTTTACAGCAGACGATTATGTAACTAAAGGCAATTTAATTAAATGTAACCCAGCGATTAAGGCTCCTGAAAATAAAGCTGCATTATGGGAAGCTTTGCTCAATGACCAATTAGATGTAATAGCAACAGACCATGCGCCACACACTTGGGAAGAAAAGCAAGGTGATTACGCTCATGCGCATGCGGGACTTCCATTGGTACAACACTCCGTTATGTTGATGATGAAATATGTGAAAGAAGGTAAATTAACTATTGAAAAAATGGTCGATAAGATGAGCCATGCCGTTGCCACCTGCTTTCAGATAAAAGATCGTGGATATATTAGAGAAGGCTATTACGCTGACTTGGTATTAGTTAAAGAAGCACCCTATATTATTACCAAAGAAAATATATTATACAAATGCGGATGGAGTCCGTTATTAGGCACTGAATTTCCTTATCTAATTCATGCCACATTTGTAAATGGCCATTTGGCTTATCAGAATGGCAAATTTGATGAAAGTCAAAAAGGCCAACGCATTCAATTTGCCAGAAGCTAAATACATTTTGTATGCTGGTAGATAAAATTACATTAAAAGATATCGGCTTATTTGATACGGATGAATCAGAAGGCCTTATTTCACATCTTAATTTTTGCAAAACTAATGGCGGTAAGGAGCAGTTAGACCAATATCTTGCACATCCATTAAATACTATTGAAGCCATTGAGAAACGACAAAATGCCATTGCTGTTTTTATCAGTGAAATTGATTTTATTAATGAAATGAAAATTACCAATGGTACTACCCTAGTTATAGAAAAGTTTTTTGGGACAGCATTTAAAACTATTCCAATACAAATTAGCTACCCAGGCGCTATTTGGTACCAATATATAAATGCTTCAGACTATGCTTTAATTAAATATTCGCTAGAGCATTTAATGCTGTTTTATGAAAATTTAAATACGTGGCTACTTGTTTTCGAAAATAAAAACCAGAACCCAATTATTGCCAGCTTAGTTCAAAATATAAAAAAATTGGTGGAGCATCCTGCATTAGCCAACTTAAATACACAAGCCACTTTAGCCAACCCGCAAAAATTATTATCACTTGCTTATTTTTTTCGGAGCCATTATAAAAATAATACGCTTCAGCTTTTACAATATTTCTATGAATTAGATGCTTATTATAGCATGGCAACTGCTGCAAAAAAATTTAATTTTGTTTTTCCCACTTGGCTCAATAGCGAAACTCCGCAACTTGAAGTGATCGCTGCGATACATCCACTGGTTCCAAATCCCATTGATAATACCCTTTCTCTTTCTAGTCAAACTAATTTGTTTTTTTTGACTGGCGCCAACATGGCTGGTAAAAGTACTTTCATTAAAACCATTGGTATTGTTATTTACTTGGCGCATATTGGCATTGGAGCGCCTGCGGCGAAAGTGACCCTATCTTTATTTGACGGACTTATTACCAACCTAACCATTGCTGACAATGTGGTCAAAGGAGAAAGTTACTTTTTCAATGAGGTACAAAGAATAAAAAATACTATTGAAAAAATTATAGATGGTAAAAAATATTTTGTCCTGATTGATGAACTTTTCAAGGGAACCAATATCCAAGACGCCATGAAGTGCAGCACTGTGGTCATTGAAGGTTTGCAAAATTTAAACAATAGCTTATTCATCATAAGCACACACCTGTATGAGATAAGTGATGGACTAAAAAAATACAGCAATATTCACTTCGGATATTTTGAAACCGAAGTGCGTCAAAAGGAACTCGTGTTTCATTACCAACTAAAGCAAGGAGTCAGTCAAGACCGCTTGGGTTATTTAATTTTAGAGCGAGAAGGCGTTGTTGACCTGCTAAACAATATGACTAAAATTAAGTATTAATACTTGATTAGCGCTCCGTTACAAATCTAGATTCAAGCAAAAAATATGCTTGTAAAAACAAAAGGCAGTGCCTTAATTGGGATTAACGCAGTAGCCATAACTATTGAAGTAAATGTTAGCATGGGACAAGGCTATTGTATTGTAGGCCTACCTGATAGCTCGGTAAAGGAAAGCTTGGACCGAACCGAAAGTGCCATTAAAGCAAATGGCTTTAGAATGCCACGCACTAAATTGGTCATCAATTTATCACCCGCTGAATTAAAAAAAACCGGTGCCGCATTTGATTTACCCATTGCCATTGGTATACTAGCCGCTTCTGAACAAATCAGCCCTATTCATTTAATTGATAAGTATATAATGATGGGGGAATTGGGTTTAGATGGCAAATTATATCCAATCAAAGGCGTCCTTGCCATGGCGATGCAAACAAAAGCAGATGGCTATTTAGGGATTTTACTTCCTAATGAAAATGCTGCCGAGGCTGCATTGGTTGATGACATGAACATATACTGTTTTGAACAATTAACCGAAGTCGTTGATTTTATTGCGAACCCAAACTCAAAATCGCCCATTAAAAGAACTAATCTCACACTGGATCATGAAATAAAATCGGTGACAGATTTTTCAGATGTAAAGGGGCAGGAAAATGTGAAACGGGCCTTAGAAATTGCGAGTGCAGGTAGTCATAATATAATTATGATTGGGCCGCCAGGTGCCGGAAAAACAATGTTGGCTAAAAGTATTGTATCCATTCTACCCCCGTTAAATCAAATGGAAGCTTTAGAAACAAGTAAAATTTATAGTATCACTGGGAAATTGGATGCCGTAAATAAATTATTACGAAATAGGCCATTCAGACATCCTCACCATAGTTTATCCGCTATCGCTCTTATTGGTGGCGGAAGCCATCCACAACCCGGTGAAATTTCATTAGCACATAATGGTATTTTATTTTTAGATGAACTGCCAGAATTTAATAGATCGGTTATTGAAGTACTCCGCCAACCCATGGAGGAAGGAATTGTATGTATCGCCCGGGCCAAAATGAGTGTTACTTTCCCAGCTAGATTTATGCTGATGGCAGCTATGAACCCATGCCCTTGCGGTTATTACAACCATCCGAAAAAGGAATGTCACTGCAGTCCAGCTTCAATTCAAAAATATATGCATAAAATTTCTGGACCCTTATTGGATCGTATTGATATGCATATTGAGGTGGTACCTGTACTTTATAATGATTTAAGGGCTTCGAAACAGGAAGAAACTTCCGCAATTATCGCTAATAGGGTCAAAAATGCAAGAGAAATTCAAAGTCATCGATTTAAAAACGAGCATGGAACCTACACCAATGCTCAAATGAATAGTAGTCAGCTAAAAAAATATTGTACCATTACAAGCGAGGGCGAAGCCATATTAAAAATGGCAATGGAAAAGTTTCAGCTAAGCGCGCGTGCTTTTGACCGAATTATAAAAGTGAGTCGAAGTATTGCGGACTTAGATTACAGCAATACGATTGAAATAAACCATATTAGTGAGGCCCTTCAATACCGGAGTTTGGATAAATCCAATTGGGGGCAGTATAAAAATTAATATTGTCCCGTTTTTAATAAAACAAGTGTGCAAGCTTCTAATGTTTCAACGCCATTTTTAGCTGCAAGTGTTGCTAATACTGGGTTTTCAGTACCTGGATTAAAAATAATACGACGGGGCTTTAAGGCTAAAATTGGGTCAATATATTCAGTTTGGGCTGCGGAACCAAGGTATAAAGTGACCGTATCTATAGGAATTTGGCTTGGCCATTCATTCAAAATTGGGATATCGTTGATCATTCCCTTTTTAATACCATAGGGGTATACTGATATTCCATGTTCATTTAACAAACTGGTCGCTAAAAAACTATAGCGTTCTGAATTGGGCGACGCCCCTACAACTAAGGTGACAGGTGTTTTCATGTTACAAATCTATTATTAAATAGATGAATAGAATTTATTTTGTTTAAATAAAAGAATGTAATTTTATCAAAATCAACTTTACTAACTAAATTAAATAATCATTATGGCAAAGTCAAGCAAGAAAAAAGTAGCAAAAAAAGCAGC
>JACCDP010818412.1_pt1 | contig 18414 bp, 20 predicted proteins | sample 7445841 | NCBI WGS metagenome assembly JACCDP01 (sample SAMN15323441, study PRJNA562643) | freshwater metagenome | isolation source: river surface water | place: USA:Blue River Watershed | collected 2017-08-17
CAATTCTATTTAAAATATCTTGTCCGTTTCCATTTATTTTCATAAGATAATTTCTATCTTCGTCAATTAATTTTTTAATTTTGTAGGTAATATATTCAGTATCTCCTTTAATATCATCTTTGTATTTCGTAAAAAAACTAGTTATTATATTATCAATATCACAATTTTTTTCAAAAAATAATTCTTCAAAATCATAATATTTATTATCGTTAGCATGAATAGGCATTTTATATGCATACAAATAATTATATTTAAGTTAATATTCATATATATTTCAGGCTTTTGAGATATTATAATCACTACTTTTTTGGTGAGGCATATATACTATTTATTGATAAAATTGATAAATAGTTAAATATAATTGATATTGTAAATCAAATGACACAATTGTTATCTCTTGGTGCAATCAATAAAAATACAGGTGAATATATTTATCCTAAAATAGCAAATAAAAAAGATGAATATATTTGTCCTGAATGTAATAAAGATTTAATTTTATGTCAAGGTAAAATTAAAGTTCATCATTTCAGACATAAAGTAGATAATATTAATCCTTGTAATCATTATAGCAATCCATCTGAAACTCAAATTCACAAAGACGCAAAAATATTATTAAAAAATTTATTAGAAAGAAAAATACCAATTTCATTTGTTAGAAAATGTTGTTCCTGTAAAATAGATGAAGAGTTTGAAATTCCTGAAATAAGTGAAACTTCAGTTATTAAATTAGAATATAGATTTGAATATAATGGTTTAAAAATTGCTGATGTTGCATATATTGATGATGGTGATATTATATGTATATTTGAAATATGTAATACACATAAAACTTGTAGCGAAAATAGACCTGAACCTTGGTTTGAAATCAACGCCGAAAAAATAATAAAAGACGCAAACGACGATAGTTTAACTTCATTAAAAATACCTTGTATAAGATGTGAAAAATGCAACGATTGTATTGAAAAAGAAAAATTCAATATCATAAATAAAAACAAAGCATTGGATATTTTATATAATTGGTTTCGTTATGGAAACGAAATATCACCTTTTAAATATGATTATGCTAGTTTTGCTGGTTTAGAAAAAAATGTAAAGTGTGAATTTACAGGTGAATTATTTGATTTAATATTATATGTAGAACCAAGCGATAAATGCGTAAGATATTGTATTCGTTTAATTTATAATCATTCAAATTATTATTTTATAAAAGAACAAGAATACGCTGAATTGTCAATTGCCGTTTATTATTTAGATATAGATTGGATTTTATCACAAATTGATATACCGAAAAGAATAAATTATATAGCTTCTTTAGATTGCTATAATCATACTGAATTTGATAAATATTGTAATAATTGTAAATCAACCTGGCCATTCTGGGTTAAAAGAATATATTATAATTATAAAGTTATTCATATTGGCTGTTCTGGATGTGGTTATAATCCTAATACAGAATTTATAAACTGTGAAATGTGTAATTCAAAGACACCATTATGTGTAATGGAAACAAACTTTATAAATAAAAATATTTGTAAAAATTGCGACATTTATTTGTTTGGTAGCGGCAATATTTATTTAAATGTTCCATTTAATTTAAAAGATGAGGTTAAAAAACTTGGAGCAAATTGGGATAATAAATATAAAAAATGGTTTATAAATAAAAATCATAAAAATATTGATATAATTCTTCAAAAATGGAAAAGAATATGGTAAAACTAATTTATGTTATGTTTTGTATCCATATGTAATTTAAATAATCCTTTTGAAAAATTACCAAAATCACATTCTTCACAATAATATTTAAATTCTTTTTTCTCTATTATTTATTTGCGTGATTATTTAAATAATGAAGTTTCATATTTGTTGTTCGCGTTGTAGTATAATCACATAATTTACATTTTGGTTCTAAACTTTATCACTTCTCGTCTTTCTCTTTCCGTTATTTTTATGTTTTTCGCATTCTAAATGTTGTTTCCAATGTGCAGGATATATACATTTATAATTACAGCATTCACAATAGTAATTTGATTTAGGTTGTGTTTCATTTAAATATCAAGAACCAGATACTAAAGATATTATGCTACCATTGCAACCTTAATCTGTTCATGGCTTTTATAATTATGAATCTTAAAATCTTCCACTTGGTAATCATTTATATTCTCTCTAACTTGTTCAATAGTGACTGTTGGAAAAAGATATGGCTCTCTTGTAATTTGTAATTTAGCCGCATCAATAGCGTTTTCATAGAGATGACAATTTCCCATAAAATGGACAAATTCATATGCTTCCAATCCACAATGTTTTGCTAGTAAATGTGTAAGAAAACTATATGATGCTATATTGATTGGCTGTCCTAATATGGTGTCAACAGACCTCTGGACCATCATACAACTCAATTTATTTCCATCATGGACATTAAACTGACACATTACATGGCAAGGTGGTAAAGCCATTTGGTCTAATTGACAAGGATTCCAAGCTGTCATTATCAAGCGACGACTTGTGCGCTGTTTAGGGTCTTTTAGAGCATCAATAATTTGCTGCAATTGGTCGACACCACCAACGTTATTAATAATATTATTGTGATCAATCACTAATTGAGGATCCATTGGTCCGCAAGCTCCTTCGTTCCAGATATATGCATCTTTAATAAACTTTTTTTTACGATTATTATAATATGGTTTATTAAATGCTCTCCATTGTCTCCCGTAAATAGGTCCCAATTCATCTACTTCATTCGTGGTAAGACCTCTGCTATCCAAAAACTCACGACTACCATTCGCATCCCAAATATGAACACCTTGTTCCTTCAGCAATCGGTTATCGGTTTCGCCGCGAATAAACCATAAAAGCTCTTTCAAACAAGTCTTCCAGGCCGTTTTTTTCGTCGTTAAAATAGGGATTTTGCCATCTTTTAGAGAGAAACGCATGGTTTGACCAAAGATGCTCTTCGTTCTACCATTTCTACCTTCTTCCCAAGTGCCATTTTCCAATATATTTTCAAGTAAATGAAGATATTGGTATTCTTCGTGTTGATACTTTTGAATATTAGCAAAAATATTGTCAGAAGTTTTAGTCAAAGGTTCCTCTTGGTTAGAAGTTGTTGGGTCTTCAGATTCAGTAACAATCTGAATACCGTGCCATTCTTCAGTCCTAGCTATTCTAGAAGCGTATTCTTCAACCATATGTTCCATTTATATATTTAGCATGTTGTTTTTAAATGATTTACTTTAACTTTAAAAGAGATTTCAAATTATTTATTTCTAATTATACCATATAGAGATATGGATAGCTCGGACGATTCAAAAAGTTTTTTTAAGCACGTCTTTAATTTTGACGACGATTCAAAATCGGAAATATTAAATATTCTCCAATATTCACTTATTGCTATCATACCAGTGGTTATTTTAAATAAATCAATGCAAAAATATGTTCCTGAATCAGATGACAAGAAAAGTAGTTTAGAAATAACAGCAGAAGTAGTAATTCAAATAATTGTTATGTTTATTGGATTACTATTGATTCATAGAGTTATTACATTTGTGCCGACATATAGTGGAGCAAATTACCCTGAATTCCATATTGTGTACATTGTTTTAGCCATTTTAATGATCACAATGAGTTTACAAACAAAACTTGGAGAGAAAGTGTCTATATTAGTCGATCGTGTTTCCGAGTTATGGAATGGTAAACAAGATAATAAGAAAAAGAATGGCAAAAATGGTGCTGTAAAAGTCACACAACCTATTTCTGGACAAGTTACTGGACAATCAATGCCTGTCTACACTGATGGAACAGCCATCAGTTCATTGCCTACATATGATGCTACTCAAGGGAATCAGAATTCTTTAGCACCACAACAATTGCCAAATTATGATGCCATGTATAGACAAGATAATACGCCTTTAGTTGGAGCCGCAACCCCTGGAGGTGTTGAAGGAATGGGAATGATGGAACCAATGGCAGCTAATTCTGTTTTAGGTGGTAGTTTCGGTAGTTCTTGGTAGAAAAATAATAAAAATGTAATTTAAATAATATAAAATTAATTTATTTAAATTAACTAATGAATGTTCAGAAACTGTTACAAGCCTTAGATGATGAATCTAATGATACACTTTTTAATTTCACAACAGACAAGATTCGAGAGATGACCTTAAATATATTAAAGGAATTACATTTATCCAAACAAGAAACGAACGATATGTACAATAAATTAAAAGACTACAAATATGTAGATGAAATGAATGACTTAAAATATGGAACATATGTTAGATGGATACCTATTGAAGATCCGACGAATATTCATTTAACGAAAGGTGCCCTGTTTTGTGAAATGAAAATTACAGACGATGGTGTATTCTGTGTGTGTAAAAATTTCGGCTTTCCAACAAGACATTTTCAAATAGCAATGGATAAAAACTTAATATTCCAGAAGCTGACAGAACAAGAATTGGTATTATTATCGGCACTCGACCATCTTACCAAATAAGTTATCTGGAAGATTTAAAATATAAATACCGACTTAATCAACAAAAATACGAGTTCTAGAGAATAAACTATTAGATGTATATTATGTAGTTTTTGAATTTTTCTGTTCAAGTTCTTCGCGTATATCATTAATAAATTTATCAATAAATTTGCGACGTTCTTCATCTGTTAAAGATTCAACCAAATCATCACTTTTGTTTGGTAACATAAATATATCTAGGTATATTGGAATAGGTTTCCATATGTATAGTTCTCCTTCTTTAGTAACATACTTTCTATAACAGAATTTTCGTTCAACGTTTGTTTCAAAAGTATCATCATAATATGTTAAACCAAACATTTTTTTGAATTCATCAAAGATTAATTTATCTTGTTCTTCAAACATTGATTGTGCTTCCGGAGAAGAATAATCAAAAGTATGCGGATTAGCATTTTCTACAAGTTTCGTGTTTACTGGTAATCCTGATATTTCACCTTTGCGACAAAGAAGAGGTTGTTTATTTTCATCATAAAATTCAATTTCAAACTTTCTTGAACTAAAATCACCTGAAATAACAGAAAGCTCACAAATAAATTCAGTTGCTAGACAATTTAAAACTTGTGCTGGAACAATTTTTTTATAATACATTTATAATATTATATAAGTCTATTATTTAAATTATATTTTTTATAATTAATAAAGTCGACATTTTAAAGTGGTAATTAGACACCTTTAACAATAATATCTTCTTTGTCATATATTTCTTCTTTGATTAAAAAGTTGTATATATTTTCTTTCTGGTCTCCGGTAAACGACATTACTTCACCATGTTCATCATCTTTAAGTATAGAACCACTACAATTGTAAGTTTTTTTGAGATATGATAAGATTTTTTTTAAGTCCAAATCTTCTGCCATACCAATAACGTTGGTAATACATTTCTTGCCACCTCGTTTTTCGACCGCAATGGTAACTTTGGATTTCTCAAATGGATTAGAGTCTAAATCGTCAAAATCAATATTCATTGTATATTCAATATAAAATGAAGTTTTTATATAATTTTGTATTATAAATATGTATGCCATTTTTATAGTAAAATCTAATGTCTTTTCCTTGTTTTGCTACAATTAATACAATCTTTAAATAACCCAGTTATAAATGTTCCACCTTTAATCATCTTCAAATGTTCTGTATGAATTGGTTTTTTAACGCTGCTTACTTTTTTGCCTCGTCTAAATTTTGTTATACTCTTATAACCTCTGCCTCTTTTTATAGATACTTTTCTTACAATTTTCATACCACCCATTTGTTTAGTTTCAGTATTTTCATAGTTAAATTTTTCAAGTGTATTCTCTCCTTCCATTATATATAAGATAAAGAAAAAATCTGATAAGAATATATGGATAGTCACAAGTTAGTTCATTTGTTTCATGTCTTAATAGTAGGCGGTTTGTTTCTTTATGTAGGAATCAATAGAGACAAAATTTATAGCAGTTTGTTTACAGTGTTATTCTATTTAGGATTAATAATCATTTTATATCATTTATACAAAATATACGGTTACTTACAAGCTGGTAAAGGAATATGGGTAAACTTGATTCACGTTTTTATTGTAGGTCCATTATTAGTTTGGATTGGTTACCATGGAGAAAAAACATCTCGTAAATTTTTTGAACTATTATTGATGTTAGGATTTGCGAGTATAGGTTATCATTTATATTATTTATTTTAATTTGAAAAGTATTTAATAACAATATTCTAAAATAAATAATAATGGAAACATCAACAAGAGATATAGATATAGATGATGACGATGATGATGAAATTATTGAGCCAGACATTATATTTGACCACATCATTTCATATAATATGAATTCTTCGTTAGAAAATAAAATTATGAACAAAGTTGAAAAATTATTAGATGAAAAAGATGAAAAAATATATGAAATAAGTAAAAAATTAGAAACGATGAATAACAATTATGAGGTTATGATGAAACAAAATATTCATCTTTTTGATAGATATGAGAAATTGATATCGAACCTTAATAATGAAATGGTTGCCTTAAAAGATGAAAACAAAAAGTTATATGTAAGAATTGCAGAAAATGAGAAAAATATTTTAAATGCGAGTAATGAAATTATTTTGCTTAAGAATGAAAATAACGAGTTGACACTAAAATTAAAGGAGCTTATTGCAGACAATGACACCATTAAAAGTGATATTTTAACATTAAAAGTGTTTAATAATGTCTTTAAGAAATTTTAATTAACAAGTTAAGTATGTATATTATTTATTTAAAAAATTGAAATATATTTAATAACAATAAGTTAAAATAAACAATAACTTATACTATAATGAGTTTAAACAACGAATTGCTTATCAATTTTGAAGATTTACCACAATTAAGTAGCAATACAACTTTATGGGATATAGAAAATAATGAAAAAATACAATTTATGGAATATATTGAAAATAGTATTAGTAAAAAGATTGAGAACATTTTAAATAAAAGAGATGAACAAATTGGAGAAAACTTTAACAGTAAAATGCAAGAACTAAAAAAAGAAACTGAAAAAAAATTAAGCAAAAAAAACCAAGAAATTATTGAAAAAGATAAAGTAATTTTGGAACTCAAGAATGAGTTATATGTTCAAAGCGATATTATCAAAGATTTAAATAATAAAATAATAGACATTGTTTCAAATAATAACCAAGACCACAAAGAAATTAAGAACCAGATAAAAAAATTGCATAATGATAACGGGGCATTGGGGGAAAGAATTTTGCAGTGCGTGTCTGACCAAATTGAAGCGATAGGATGTGTAAGCAGTCAATTATCTGATGAAAAACAAAAAAAAGACAAAGAATTGATTGAAATCAAAAAAGAAATGAAAAAATGTAAAGAAAAAAGTAAAGAGTTTATTGATTTACTTGAAACGGTTATTGTTGATTTAACAATGAAACACCAACTAAATGCTGAAAAATATAGTTCAATTTTATCAAAATACGAAATTGAAATAGAATATATAGATTATAGTTTTGTAGCTAAAGAATTAGAAGAACAATACAATCGAAGAAATAGCAGTTATCAAATATGTATTATATTTGATAAAATTTTAGATATTATTCCGGTAAAAAAAATGTCTTTGAAAATGAACGAATTAACAAATTTAGATTTTAGTGATATAATAGTAAGAGACCATGAATTAGGAATTAACAGTAATCTTGTTCATTTTATAAAAAATATTAAAAGAAGAAGGGAATATTATCAAATTAATAATAATAGATTGATAATGTTCCTAATCGATAATAAAAATGAAAATGAAATTAAAAACCGATTCAAATCAGTTTCAATTGAATTTATTCCAGACATTAAAATAACAAATAGATCTCCTGGATTTTAATTTAACACATATCTTTAATCCATTTCTTTGTAAGCACTGCTTTTACGCTCTCTAAACTCCCTTCTACCCAGCCTTGATTCCTACTTACAGCCTCTCCGATTACCAAAATGCCCTTTTCTGGATGTTGTGCTTTATCAATAAATTCTTCTCTCGAATTATACGTTTGATCAAGAGGCGTGTAATAATGAGTTCCAATGCTCCAGTAAAAATCTTTAATCGCGACAATATGGAGAGAATTTTCTGGAATGCCTAATGAGCGCTCTAACAAAGTCTCATATAATCCTCTATTTTCTTTCGTATTTTTCAAGTAATTCTTAAGGGCTAGGGCATTAGCATTATCGTTATAAGCAATCATATAAACACCATTATCAGGATCCATAGGTATTATACGTTGAAGTGGTCCAGGAACAAATGTAAAGCCTTTTACATATTCCTTCATAATGTCTGTGGATTTTTTTGTAAATTTCGCATATAATCTTAAAAAAGGTTGTCCTTTAATACGATTATAAATTATATGTCCTGGTAATAAATTCTTTATAGTGTCGATGGTTGACGCAATAATAACCCGATTGCATAAATAATAAGATCCATTTTCTAGATTAATTAAAAATTTACATGGTTTTTCTTGTAATCGTTTAATTCTAATAACTTCACTTGAAAATCGAAAATGTTTCTCTCCAATAATATGATACAATTTTAAAACCATTTTACGCCAAGGAACATGGAAAGCTTTCCAACAACAAGCATTATCTTCCATTCCATAGTAATAAAGAGTCTCAAGTGCGTCTTCGTTTTCATAATCAGTGTATCCAGCTGACATGATAAATTTTTTATATAATTTCTCTCCAAGAACGTTGATAGCAAACTCTTTAAAGGTAAGTCGTTGATCCTTGAACTTCTTATATTCCTTTCTCAAACGAGTCATTACTTTGTTAACATCAACATGTTCCATCATATTAGAATAATGTGGTTTCACAGTATATTCTGGTAAATGAAAATGTAAATCAGTAAGCAATTTATGAAGCAATTTATCCTTACTTTTCCTGCCAATTCCTGCCCCTGTTACGATTTCAGTGCCGTAAAATTGTTCATTGCTGGTTCTGCCACCAATCCATTGCTTTTTATATTTTTCTAATATCAAAAAAGAAGTATCTGGACTGGTGTTTTTTATATTATATGCGCTATACAACCCACTCATGCCACTTCCAATAATAATTATATCATAATATCTATTTGTCATAGTATAATATAACAATACAATTAAATTTAATCCTTTTATAAATTTTCTTTTATTTTTTCTGTTTTTTTGTTTTATTTTGTTTGAATAAAACAATTGTAGGCTTATTTTTACACGTAAATTTACCACGCAAGAACCCTTTATTATTAATGACCGTTTTACTACAAATACCTATAGAACGTGATTCTTTAACTTTATCTACTTTTTTAATACATCTACATAATTTCTTTGCTATAAGACTTTCTGCCTGCTTTCGTAATAAACTTCGTGATTTAGGTATAGGTTTTTTGTAAAATGCTAAAATATGTTTATAATCATTATTGGTTAATTCGGTCATAGGTTGTATATAGATTACAAATAAAATAATTTGCGTAAAACAATTAATATAAATGATAACACATCAGTAATACAAACAATAAATTAAATAATTCTTAAACATATATTTCTATATATATATAAGTAATGAAAATTGTTGTTTTTGATTTAGACGAGACATTAGGATATTTTACACAGTATGGAATATTTTGGGATAGCTTGTCCAATTATATCAACATCAAAAATAAAAATAAACTAGCGCAAACGGATTTTGATGATATTTTAGAATTATATCCAGAATTTTTGCGACCAAATATAATAAATATATTAACCTACTTAAAGAAAAAAAAACAAACCAACTGTTGCCACAAAATGATGATCTATACCAATAATACTGGACCACGTGAATGGGCATGTCATATTATTAGTTACTTTGAGAAAAAAATCAACTTCAAAATAGTAGATCAAATAATAGCCGCGTTTAAAATCAATGGCAAATCAGTAGAAATATGTAGAACTACGCAAAATAAAACACACAAAGATCTCATAAAATGCACAAAAATACCAATTGATGCCGAGATTTGTTTTATGGATGACTCCTTTTATCCCGAAATGGCAAAAGATAACATTTACTATATCAATATCAAACCATATTACTATGATTATACATTTGAAGATATGATATCACGATTTAAAAATTCAGATGTTGGCAAAAGATTAATTGATAAAGAGGAGGAATTTGAAAATGTAATGATGAAACATATAAACTTATTTAAATATAAGGTCGTTAAAAAAGATGATAAAGAATATGAAGTAGACAAGGTTTTAGGCAAACATATCATTTCACATTTACAAGCATTTTTCAATCGTTCTACCAAAAATAAAACAATTAAAAATAGAGGTAATAAAAAAAATAAAACATTGAAGAATGTTTTTTAGAATCTATTTGTGACGTATTGTTTTATATCTTCTAAATATTGATTTAAGGCGGTTGTGGTCAAAATAAACGCACCAGCACTAAATGCTATTTTTCGGTCTAAATCTGTAAACTCGTAATGACTTCTTAGTGGATTAAAACGCCACATTAAGAATAAACAAATGTAGATTCTAATATAGTAATCTAATATAGAGAGATATTTTGGTGCGGTTTCTGAAAGTCCAAGTGCTGTCATAATGATTAAAAAATAAGACGCATAAATAACTATATTAAACAAATGTTCTTGATATTTATGGATTTGTTGCTTATTCATATATAAGATTGATATTTTTATATATAAATAGTGAATACTTTGCTAAATACAACTGAATCAAGCGTTATAAACATCTAATGTTCTCGCACTTGGGTCAGTAGCATTAGTATATTGTGGCATCCAAAAATAAGGGACAATATGTGAACATTTTGGATACAATTTATCAAATATTTGTTTATAATATATTTTTTCTATTTCGATGTTAGCTTCATAAGGAAAATAATTTCTTTCTTGTTCAATATATTTCGTTGTTGATTCATCTAGTTCTTTATTCAAATGGTCTCTAATTTTCTCCTGTAAAATAACAAACAATGACCGACCTTGTGAGCTTACACCATCACTAAATGCTTCTTTTCTTCTCCAAAGAATTTCATCTGGGAGAATTTTTCTACCAAAACTATCATCAAAATAATCGTTAAATGCTCTTCTTAATAAATATTTTTCTGGTTCGTTAGCAAAATTATTATGATTTCTAAAATATGCTGTGATAGATAAAACATAGTTTACAAATGATCTGTCCAAAAATGGTGTGCGAGGTTCAAGACCATTCGACGAAATTGATTTATCGGAACGTAATACGTCAAATAAATGAATATCCTTCAATAATCGCCTTGTTTCCTTATCAAATTCGATGTCATCTGGGCATTTATTCATATACAAATAACCACCAAATAATTCGTCAGAACCGTCTCCGTTAAAAATAACTTTAGCATCAGAATTAGCAGCAATATACTTTCCAATTAAATAGTTACCAAGACTAGCTCTAATAGTTGTAGTATCATAGCTTTCAAGTGCTTCAATTACTTCTGGAATAGCATTGAACATATCATCTTCGGTAACAATGATTTCATGATGAATTGAATCTATATAGTTAGCAACAATTCTGGCGTATTTGATATCTTCAGATTCAGCTAATCCAATGCTATAGGTTTCAATCTTTTTACCTTGTATCCTAAAATGATTAGCAACAAGAGCAGCGATTAGACTACTATCAAGTCCGCCACTTAATAAACAAGCAACTGGCCTTTCAGTTGTTTCACATCTTTTAATAACTGATGCGTTTAGATAATAGATGATATTGTTTGATATCTCTGTAAAATAATTTTCTGTACAACTTATTAATCTTGAATAAGAAAAGGATGGCAAATAATAAGGTTTGTTTTGAAAATCAAGTAGCCATATCTTATTATGATAAGAATAAACGGAATATGTTCCAGGATTTATATGGTTTACTTTACGTGTAGAATTTTGAAAATTATTCAAACATTTAAGCTCCGACGCGAATCCAATAAGATTATATACACTGTTATTTTTAGTATCAGTATCTAAACAATAAAGAGGTCTAACACCCATAGGATCTCGTGCAACAAATATTTTATTTAATTTTATATCACATAATATAAATCCAAAAACACCATCCAACATAAGTAACGTTTGTTCTATTCCATATTTTTGATATAAATAAATAATAACTTCGCAATCAGAATCAGTTTTAGGAGTAATATTCATAGATTTATATAACTCTTTATAATTATAAATCTCTCCATTGCATATTAACATAATGTCATCAATTACAAATGGTTGATTAGATTCAGCATTTAAACCGTTAATTGCTAGACGATGAAAACCAAAGACCGCATTTTTATTGAGAGTAGAGTCTAGTTTAGAAAATTCAGGTCCTCTTTTTCTTCCCTTTATAAATTCCCTCTCAATAGCCTCATTATTATAGAATTCTAGATAATTAAGAACAGCAAATATACCACACATTGTATTATTAATTATTATAATTTGTTTTTAACCTTTTTAAAAATATTATTTAAAATAATAATATATAAATATATCAAATGGAACAACAACCTAATGAATGTGTTTCAAATATACATAATCAAACCAATCAACGTATATATAGTAGAAACATTCCATCACAAATGTTACAACCTTATATAGATGTTCGTCCTGTTATGACGAAATATTCTTATTTCCCAATTGTTGACCCAAGAAAAAATATAAATGTTCCTTTACAACAAATGCCAACATATAATGTTCATAAAGTATTTAATCCTGGAAATACAGTTTCTCCTTGGTCTGGTTACGCAACAAATGTGAACACTGAATCTGAATTAAGAAACCAAATATATGCTCTTCAGAAATGTAGTCAATCAGTCTATGTTCCATCTTCAAAATCTGATTTATATGACTATAAATTCCAAACAAAAACACAACCGAATCCACACGAATTATTGTTTCAAACTGAGTCGTTCGAGACATTTAATCCAAACCCATCACCAGCGTTATGTGGTTCAGGTATTTTTTATAACAACACAAGATGTCAAGTAAAAGATATGACAAAAACAAGTTAATTAAATTATTATATAACAAATTTATATAATGGTTCGTAAAACAAAAAGAGGTGGTATGATTCGAGCAGTTGCTAGACCATTAGGAAAAGCAACCGTTGCTTTAGGAGAATCAGTTGGAAAAGATTATTTACAGAATAAATCATTAAAAGTAGCGAAGGGTATTTATGATGATCCTTCATTAGCAACAAATCCTTCTTTTATTACAACAGGAATAAAACCAATGACAAAACCAAGCATAAAAATATATAACAAAGAAAATGTATATAGTAATGAAAATGCTAATCCAAATATTCAAAAATATACGAATCCGAATATGTTCGAAAATTTTGGAGGAAAATCAAGACGAATAATGTATAAAAACAATAAAACAAGTAAAAGACAGAAAACAAATAAAAAGAAAACAAGAAAAAATAGAAAATAAATTTTATGAGTTTAATTATATGTCCCAATCTTTAGTAAATCAAATAACCATTGACTGTTTATTAAATAAAGAACTAATGGGTAAACATGTAATGAAACAAAGAGAGAAACAAATCAATAAAGACGAATTACAGTTTTATAGAAAACGAATTAGCAATTTATCTGAAGAACTATTGAATCATCAAATACCAGAAGATTTGCCACCAGACGTTAAATATGCGTACGACACATTTATCAAAGCCTCTATAGATTACTTCAAGATTGCAGACAATAATGATTTATTACAGGAAGAATATAAGGATGTCGAGTTTCCACCACTACACGAATGTAGCAATATTGATGAAAATACTTCTTTAAATAATGATATTAACAATGAAGCCAATAAACTATTAATGCGTTGTGTAAAAATGGATGTTCCAACTTTAGATAAATATGTTAAACAAACGACGGTAAAAAAAACCAATCGTGTTGTTTTGCCGAAATCGAGAGAAGTGAATATCATGGTTCCAGAATTAAAAAATAAAGGTTTACAAAAGAATAATATCAACTATTTATATGAAGACATCAACCCACAACAGAACGATAAAGAACAGAACAAAGACACATAAAAGAAATAAAGAGAATCGTTCAATAAAAAACCGAGTGAAACGTGGTTCTGGAAAATCATCTACTTACAAAAAAATTAATTGTAGTCCAAAGCCAAAAGATGAAATAAACGAATTTACGTGTTATACAAACGACGCATTAATTGATTTAAGAGATCATTGGAATGCTAGACATCCGGATGTAAAAATAACGACAAATTCGCCGAAAGAAATTCATAAAAAATTAAGCGAATTTTTTAAGGATACATGTAATAATGAAGCTTGTTGGCTTAAACAAAAAGGTGCGTTCGGTCATCTAGAAAGTGATTTGGCTGATTCATTTGCGCCAGAATCACCGCCAGAATGGAAGAAAAATCCCAATGAATGGCTTTCAAGTGTTGATATAATGAAAGTGATGAAACAATATGAAAAAGCATATAAGCATTTTGATTTTATGGGACCAACACCTATTAATTTTGACTCCAGAAAATTATATGGCGAATGTGTTTGGGAAGAATTGTGTAAGTTTGATTTACAAAAGCTTATCAATAAAGGAAAAACGATGATAGGAATCATATTCAATACTGATCCTGACAACAAACCCGGACAACATTGGATATCCATGTTTATCAATATTAAAAAGAAAATCATTTTTTTCTTTGATAGCACAGGAGATCCAGCACCAAAAGAAGTAATGATATTGGTTAAACGCATTCAGAAACAAGGTCTGTCATTAAAAAAACCAATTCATTTTAAATTTGATAGCAATAAAGGGATAGAACATCAATATGGCAATACCGAATGTGGGATGTATTCGATCTATTTTATTGTTCATATGTTGGAAAATAAATTAACAGAGTATTATCTAAAAACGCACATTCTTAAAGATGAATACATTGAAAAATTTAGAAAGGTATATTTCAATGATTCGTTATAAAAGTATATAAAAATACAATTGTATTATTATATATTTCAATGTCTGTTCGTGAATTTATTCAAGAAGATAACATTAATATGTTATGGGAAGTTATTAGTGATGAAGATAATTTCAAATTTTTAACGAGGGATATTCAAGTCAAAGTATATCAGTTGTTTGTGAATAATATTCATGGCTTTTTTAAAGCTGAAAAAAACAAAACAAATTCTCTAGTTGATATGAACAAAAAATACATTTTGATAATTTTAAATCATATTAAACAGCATTATAACATTCAACCAAACAAAATAACGATTCATCGCGAACCTATTAAAGAATCCATTACATTTGAAGAGATTCAAAACAATCGTTTGTCCAAGTTTGAAAAAGATTTAAATCAACGCCGTGAAGAGTTTGATAACGTGATTAATGTGAAACCTCCACCACCGCCTGAATTTGCGGACAAAGATCGAGACTCTCCTATCAAAGAAATGGATAAAATATTGAAAGAAATTCAGTCCAAACGTAATTACGATATAGAACAAATAAATAGGAATAATAACACGTCATATGCTGACAATTGGCTAAAACCCAAGGAAACTTCCCTCAAAAATGAAAAATTTTCACAAGAAACAAATGTCATTGAGTCTCAAACGAATAATCGTTTTAAATTCTTAAATACTTTAGAAGAAGATGTACCATATGAAATGAAAGACAAAAAAAATGTTTCTTTTAGCAATATAGCAGAAATACAAACTTTTAATTCATATGATAATGATAATGATAACGATGATGACAATATATTTGCCAAACTTAAAAAAGTGAAAGAATCAAATAAAGAAACAAATAATGATAAACAAAATATTACTGTGGAAATGCAACAAACATTTATAGAAGAAGATAGAATAGATAAGTTAGAGAGGGAGGTTAAACAGATGAATGCTAAAATAGATAAATTATTGCAATTATTATCACCAAAAAACTAATATCGTTTTAAAAGATAAAATTGCGAACAGTATAACAAACGATGATAGATAATCTATTTAATTGTCATCATCTTCAATAATTAATAACTGTTTTGGTTTAACAATTTTAGATTTTTTAACAACCTTTTTTGGTTTAACCTCTATTTCAATTATTTCTTCATCCGCAATTGAAACAACTTCATCTTCTTCGCTTGATACTTTTTTAATTTGATTAATTTCTTGTCTTGTTAATCCAATTAGTTTATAAAATTCATCTTCTGTAATATCATTTATTCCTAACTTACGAATATCTGGAATATAATTACAAACTTCTTTTTCTAAAAATGACATTCTATATTTTGTATAATCGCATATAATATGTGAAATTTCAAAGTTCATTATTTTTAATATCAATTCTAAATTATTTCCTAAAATGTAAATTTTTTCTGTCCCAGTTAAACCTAACTTTCCTTCGTCAATAAAAGCACCCTTAAACCCTCTTTTATTTGCGATGATTATTTTTCTCTTATTTGCGTGTGGATGTGTTTCACTTGCCTTTTTAACTAATATTCCTTCTTGTAATGTATAAGTATCAATCGCAAACATATCTTCCAGCGTGTAATTTTGGGGAATTTTACTTTTAGTTCCAGTTGATTTTATAGTTTTAGTATTATATTCCAAATTACAATTATTTTTTTCAATAAATTTAATTAATTTATCAAATATATTATGATATGCCAATGGTATAGAATAATTTTTATCAAGATATTCATTTGATGTTGTAATTAATTTTTTTCTTTTAATTTCACTAATAATTTCAGTTTTTTTGTTTTGGTTATTAATTATATTTTGTAAAATGTAAAGTGAAATAGGAATGTCAGCATTAATAGTTCCTTTTGACTTAGAATCGTCCCACAATTTTAACCAAATAATATGTCTATCAATCATTTCATTGTGAAGTGAATGACTTTTTTTTAACCAACTTAAAGGATGAATAAATGCTAAATATCCATTAGGTTTTAATAGTCCAAGAGATTTTTCAACAAACTTCGTCCAAATCGTTTCATTTTTTTCACCAAGTTGTTTTCCAGTATGAGAACGAATACCACCCTTATTAAATGGAGGATTTCCTAAAATTACATCAAACTTTTCAACACTCCATTCAACATCTGGGTCTAATTCCAAAGCATCACCTTCATACAGATTTAAACAATAATAATTATTTACATCAAATATTTCACGACAAATGAATACATTTTTCTTATTCAGTTCTGCCATATAAATCATATTTTCTAAAATATGTACTTTTCTATCATCATCATTTGGAATTTCTTGTTTCAATCCTTCCATCAATCTTAAATACACTGCCACAGAGAAATTACCCATACCACAACCAACAATGTCTCCCCATTTGAAATTTTTCTCAGTAAATATGCTCTTCCCATTTTCCTTAATATAGTGTTTATCTAAATTATCCAACATTTCAAATACTAATTCCATTGGTGTAAATACTTCACCATTTTCTTGTTTTTCCTTTTGTTTTGGTTTCAAACAACTATCAATCAACTCTAATAATTCTTTTGGTTTATCTATCAAACTTTGTAAAGACATTTTAAATTGAATTGCTATATTATATATAGAAGAGTTCTTTTTAACATATTTTCCAACTATTTTTTCAACCAACTTAATAATATCCTTTTTATTCCACCAGACAAATGACTGGTCATTAAATACTTCCAGCAAATTTGGATTTTCCTTAATTGTATTCAATATTTCAGTAAAATCATATTTATTGTCTTGAATTGTTAAAATACAACTTAAAGGAATAACAAATGGCAATACATCTTTCGTAAGAGATATATTTTGTGTATCTTTTTCTTCATCTTCATCTTTATCAGCAACACTACTATCATCACCATCATCTTTTTCTTGTTTTGTAATTTCTTTTCCAGTTTGTAATGGTTCATCACTTTCATCATCAAATTGAACTTTTACATTCACTTTTTTATCGCCAATAGAACTCGTAAAATATTGATTAATTAATTTTTGGTCTTTTGTTTCTAAATCAATTACATTTTCTTCAATTTTTCTCAATAGAGTTTTAAGATTGTTAATTGGGTCTGATTTCCAAATATGTAAAAGTTTCTCAATTAATTTGCTTTTATTTGTTTTATTTTCAAACAAGTCGCTATCAATATTAATTAAATTATTTTCCACCAAATATTCCATTTTTTGTTCTATATTCAAGTCTTTTTTATAAACATTGTAATCCAACATAGTATTTAGAACTCTGGAAATATTCAAATCAACTACAAACCCAATTTTCTTTACACCATTATTTATTCCAGCAGTGTCGCTATTGTTTATGGTTTCTGTCATACAACGATACATCATTTGTAATATTTTATCGCTTGACAGAACATCATTAAACAAGAATACTATATCAACAAAAGGTAGTGTAATACCTAATGTCAGTTGGTTTCCTGCTAATA
>JACCDP011111828.1_pt1 | contig 18407 bp, 24 predicted proteins | sample 7445841 | NCBI WGS metagenome assembly JACCDP01 (sample SAMN15323441, study PRJNA562643) | freshwater metagenome | isolation source: river surface water | place: USA:Blue River Watershed | collected 2017-08-17
ATAACGCTGGATATACATCAGAGCAGATGCAGGGTTATGCCAAGGCTTTGCAGGAATCTGGTATTTCGATGTTGCAGTCACGCAATGCGGTGACCCAGTTGGCGACGGCGAATATTGATTTGGCGAAGGCGTCACAGCTTGGACGTGCTGCGCAAGATTTAGCGGTGGTAGCCAACGTCAACTCTAGCGAAGCGTTAGGGCGTTTGGTGCAGGGTATCAAGTCGGGCGAGGTGGAAATTTTGCGTACCTTGGGCCTGAACGTGTCGTTTGAGGGCAGCTACAAGCGTATGGCTGGCCAACTTGGCATTACAACTGAGCAGTTAAGTGAGCACCAAAAAATGGTGGCTAGAACCAACGCAGCATTGGACGGTGCAGCCCAGTACAACGGGATTTATGCAGAGTCGATGACTACGGCGGGCAAAGCGATTACTTCATTGACCCGCTATTGGGAAAATTTAAAGGTTAAGGCGGGGGATGCATTTCTACCAACATTGGCAACTGGTGTTTTTAATTTGACAGATGCATTGAAGGAAATGAATGCAGAGCTGGACAAAGCGGGTCAGTCGGGTTTGATTGATGATGTGGCAAATGGATTGAATGGCGCATTCAAGGTTGCATTGCAAACCATTGCTGTTCTCGCTGCTAATGTGGCTTTTGTTTTTCAGGTGCTAGGCCGTGAAATAGGCGCTCGTGCTGCACAGATGGTTTCGTTTGCCACCGGTGATTGGAAGGGTGCTTTTTTTATCGGTGATCAGTTGGAAAAAGATACGGCACTTGCACGGGCAGCGTTAGATAAGTTTGAGCAAAAAGTGATGGCGGTTGGCCAAACTCAGAAGGCTATTGCTTCGATGTCGGAGCAGGAGCGTATTGCTGCGGCGGCTGCTGCAAAAGCTAAGTCAGAAGCCGAAGATAAGGCTGCTGCTGCTGCGAAGACGCATGCTGATGCGATGAAGAAAGGTGCTGCCGAATATGACAAGTTGATGGACCAAAGCCGTGAGCGTCTTGCATTGCTGAGCGCAGAGGGTGTGGGGCAAGATAAATTGACTGAAGGGCAGAAGTGGGCGATCAAGGTTGCTGATGAGTTGACTAAGAACACCAAGAACATGACCGATGCACAGCGTTTGGCGGTGATGACGAATGTGCAAGCGGTGCTGGTGCAAGAGCGTTTGAGTGCTGAAACGGAAAAGTATTTCAAACAAAACGCTGAGGTGATTGCTGCGTTGACAAAAGATACTGAGAGCATCGAGCACAAGACGGTGGCGCAGGAGCGTGCCAATGCAACATTTGGTATGGGTAAGGCTGCTTTGGAAGAGTTGACGCTTGCTGAGTTGGAGCATACGCGTGCAGCGCTTGAACAAACTGAGAATGTGATTCCCGGCTATATCGAGGGTATAGACCGCCGTATTGCAGCGCAAAAACGGTTGGTGGCTGTGATGCGTGAGGGCGATGGTTTGCAGGCGAGTGCCGATGCCGCCAAGAAGGCCCGTGAGGATTGGGATCGGACGGGGCAAAGCATTAATCAGTCGTTAACGGATGGACTGATGCGAGGTTTTGAAAGTGGCAAGGGATTTGCCCAGAACATGGTTGACACGATCAAGAACATGTTTAGCACCTTGGTGTTGCGCCCCATGGTGCAGTGGGTGGTGGGTGGTGTGACGGGGCTGGGTGGTACATCGGCGATGGCGAATGGGGTTTTTGGTGGGCCATCTGGTATGGGTTCGATGTTTAGTAATTTGTCGTCGATGTTTGATCGGCTGGGTAGCAATGTGTCGGGGGCGATGATTAAAGCGGGTGATTACCTCGCGACATCGTCTAATGACTTCGCGGCAAAGTTGGGTGAGTTGCTGCAAGGTGGGTCATCTTTGGCGAGTAGTTTTGCCCAGTATGGTGCTGCGGCTGCGGCAGGTGTGGGTATTGGCAATGCTGTGAGTGGACAGTATTCGATGGGTGGAAATAAAAATACGGCCACGATGTTGGGGACGGTATTGGGTGCGATGGTGGCCGGGCCCATGGGGGCAGTGATTGGAGGTGCGTTGGGAGGCGTGGCGAACCGTGCGTTTGGGATGGGGGCAAAGACTATTTCGGGCGATGGGGTGAGTGGGGTGTTGTCGAGCGATGGGGTGAGTTTGCGGTCGTATCAAAACTGGACACAAAAGGGCGGCTGGTTTCGATCTGATCGGCGCGGGACGGATTACAGTAATTTTGCAGGTACAGATGCAGTAAACGATCAGGTTCGTGCGATGTCTGCGGCGATTGCCCATGCGTCGAAGTCGTTGGGCGGCGGGCTGAACAGTATTACGCAAACGATTGATCTGAATTTAACAGGGCTTGACCAAGCAGCGCGCGCGGCGAAGGTGGCGTCGACTGTGGAGAGCTTTAACCGAGTAATGCTTGATAGATCGATTCAGTGGGTTGGCGAGTTTAGAGATAACGCAGAAACCGCACTTGAGACGCTGAGCCGTGTGGCCACGATGGTGAGTGCTGTGAGTGATGGATTTGCCCTTTTGGGGTCGCGAGCTTTTAATGGAATGGATATGGAAACTGCGGCGGCGAATAAGGCGAGGGTGGCACAGTCGTTTGGTGGTGCTGATGCGTATCGCAGTGCAACAAATAGTTTTTTCAATAGCTTTTACACGGAGGAAGAGCAAGTTGCACGCAAGACAAATGTGCTGCGCATGAAGTTTGAAGAGTTGGGGTTGAGTTTGCCCAAGACGCGTGAAGGTTTTCGTGCGTTGGCTGAATCGCAGGATTTGTTGTCAGATCGCGGTCGTCAGGCGTATGCGTCAATTTTGAATTTGAGCGCTGCGTTCGCTGATGTGGTGCCTTGGGCTGAAAAGGCGAGTGAGGCCATGAGTGAGGTGAGTAAGTCTTTGAGTGATGAGCGATACGCTTTGGAGCAGCAGCTGTTGCAGGTGCAGGGTAAGGGTGATCAGGTGCTGTCGAATGCACGTGATCGTTTTTTGAATGAAAAAACGGCTGGCTTAAGTGTTGATGATGCAACGAAGGTGGCGGCTGCATATGATTACAACCGAGCACTAGAGGAGCAAATTCGCTTGACTCAGCTTGCAACGCAGGCTGCATCGCGAGTGAGTACTGAGCGGATTGGATTAGAGACGCAGTTATTGCAGTTGCAGGGTGATACGGTGGCTTTGCGCGAGCGTGAGTTGGCGGCGCTTGACCCTGTGAACCGGAAGATAAAGGAAAGCATTTATGCGTTGCAGGATAAGCAGGCTCAAGAGACTTTGAATTTGCAAATGGGGCAGCGTGCGCAGGAAGCAGCCAATCAATTGCGGGATGCTTGGAAGTCTCTTGGGGAGACGATGCAGGGCGAGGTTAACCGGATTCGTGGTGTGTTGAATGAGGGCAGCGGCCAAGGGTTTGCTGCTTTACAGGGGCAGTTTGCGATTGCGACCGCACAGGCTAGGGCGGGTGATCAGGGGGCGGCTGGGCAACTTGCGGGGCTCAGTCAGTCGATGTTGGCGGCTGCTTTGAATAGTGCCACATCAGGCGTGGATTTGGCCCGTATTCAGGCGTCGACGGCGGCGAGCTTGGAAGAAACAATGCGCGCTTTGTCAGGCGCAGGCGTGAGACTGCCTAGCTTCGATGTGGGGACGGATTTTGTACCTCAGGATATGTTGGCTTTGATTCACCGAGGTGAAAAGATTGTGCCGCGTGCGTTTAATCCAGCGGCTGGAGGGGTGATGCCCGGAGGCGATGGTACAGGGGAGCTGTCGCGCAATATCACGATGTTGCAAGATCGCATTGCCTCGATGCAGGCCGATAACTCTGCCGAAAATCGTGCGATGGTGTCTTTGTTGCAGCGTGTGGCACGCATTCTGGACGATGTGAGCCAAGGTGGCACCACGGTGCGTACGACGGCGGTGACGGTATGAAGATGATTCGGCCCGTGGAGGTGACTGATGTGATGCTAACGAGCAGCGTAGCTGAGGATGACTATGCGGCTTGGTCTGCCGCTGCGACATATGCCGTGGGTGCCCGTGTGATTCAACCTGCTACACACCGAATCTATGAGTGCTTAGTGGCTGGGGTAGATGAGCGTGCACCGGAGGTGACGCCAACACGGTGGTTAGATGTGGGCCCGACGAACCGCTGGGCATGTTTGGACAAGGCGGTGGGAAGCCGGACGAAGGCGATGGGATCTATCACGATATCGATTGCGCCAGGCCAGCGGGTGGATTCGATTGCATTGTTGGAAGTGTCGGCATCTCAGGTGAAAGTGACGATGACGGTTGGTGGGCAAACACTCTACACCAATGCGCAGATGATGAGCCGCACTAGGAATGAAGTGGTGGATTGGTTTAGCTATTGGCAGGCTGAGTTTGTCAAAGATTCGGTGTGGGTGTTGACGGATTTGCCGAACACTTTTTCAGGCGCAATATTGACGGTGACCTTAGACAGTGGATTGGTAATTGGCGATGTGAGTGTGGGCACGCTGGTGGTGGGCGCCAGTTTTGATGTAGGTGATACGAAGCAAGGGCTGAGTGCGGGTATCACGGATTACAGCGTGGTGACGACAGATCCGTTTGGAGTGACACGTGTGACGGAGCGGGATTATGCAAAGCGGATGACGGTGCCGCTGAGTGTTGTGCGTGTGCGGTATGACGATGTGTTTGACATGTTGGCCAAGTACCGTGCCAAGCCAGTGGTGTGGTGTGGCTCTGAGACTGAGCGGTCCACCGTTGTTTACGGCTATGCCAAAGATTGGTCGGGGCAGATCAACTACCCGACTTACACCGATTACAACTTAGAGATTCGAGGCATGACATGACAGGACCCTTTGGACTGGAAAAAGCACCCAGCATCACGGCCCCCAATGCAGCGCAGACTTTTAGTCAAGATGCGGATTTGTTTTTTCAAAGCCTGAAGACATTTGAGAGCAATTTGGCAGCGTATGGAAATGCAATCAGCGTTGGTTTCTTTAGCACGAGTACGAGCAACTTGGCTATGCCCGCAGAGGGTGATTCAGTGACATTGACTGTGGAAGCCAGAAAGGGCTATGCGACAGGTTTTCCGATGAAGGTGTCGGCGTCTGTCGATGTTTGGTTTTTAGGCACTGTGACGGCCTATGACAGCGCAACGGGTGTGTTGACGATGAGGGTTGAGTTTGTCGTGGGGGTTGGAACCTATAACAGATGGAATGTCTCTTTGTCAGCGCCATTGGCTACATTGGGTGTGCAGGGCATGAGTAGCAGCAGCTTTGCGATACCAGCTGTAGGGGTCTCAGTGAGTTTTACGGCTAGCGTACTGCGGACTTGGAAGGAGGGGGACACCTTGCAAGTGGTAAGCCGTGCTAACCCGAACAGCACGCGGTTTGTTGGCACAGTGACAGCCTACAACATCAGTACAGGGGCATTGACGCTGACTTGTAAGTGGGCGCGTGGGAGTGGCACATTGTCCAGCTGGATGATTACTCCTGCAGTGAATGACACATTGTTGAACATGTGGACAGCGATTGACAGTACGACCAACACAACGCTGGATTTGTCTTTGGCTAACCATTTTGTGAGAACGGTGGCTAGCCCAGTCACTTTTGCGTTTACGAATGCACCTATTGGCCAGAGCTTTGGTTTCTCGGTGCGAGTTGTTTTCATGAGTGGGTCAATTACTTGGCCATCTAGTGTGGTTTGGGCTGATGAAGTTACACCGATATTGACCGCAAATCGAACATATCGATTCTTTTTTAACACTGACAACGGTGGCACCACTATGGCTGCTGCCTTTTTAAGTCACAAGGTATAAGCGCATGCACCCATCCAGTATTTTTAGTGCGGCAAGTACATGGTTCCCGAAGTACTCGCGCTGGACTTCTGCTATTTCATCATATTGGTATTTGTCAATCAATGCGTTGGCATGCAGTGGGCCTAAAGTGGTTGCGGTTGGTGATTATTCGGAGGTGTCCACAAGCGATGACAGTGGTGAAACATGGAAGACTAGAGTGAATCGCAAGTCAGCTACGACACTGAATCTATATGCCGTGGCAATGAGTGGAGCGAATGTTGTTGCTGTTGGTCAGCAAGGGAATGTGATGACAAGCTCTGACTATGGTGTGAATTGGAAAAAAGAGACTGTTGTTGGGGTTTTGAGTACACAAACTTTCGGCGCTGTAGCAATGAGTGGAGCGAATGTTGTTGCTGTCGGGCACCAAGGGGCTGTGATGACAAGCTCTGACTATGGTGTGACTTGGACGCCTCGGACTAGTGGAGTTTCTGTATATCTGGGCGGTGTGGCGATGAGCGGCGCGAATGTAGTTGTTGTTGGTGAGAGTGGGACTGTACTCACAAGTTCCGACTACGGTGTGACTTGGACGCCTCGATCTACTGGAGTTCCAAGTACTGCTTATTTTTACGATGTGGCAATGAGTGGCGCGAATGTAGCTGTTGTTGGTGAGAAGGGGACTTTACTTACAAGTTCTGACTATGGTGTGACTTGGACGCCTCGAAATAGTGGCACTTCTGCATATCTAGGCAGTGTGGCAATGCTTGGCGCGAATGTTGTTGCTATTGGTGGCGTTGTGTTGACAAGCTACAACTATGGTGTGACTTGGAGTGTCTGGGATCTTAAAAGTTCAGGTACCCCAACCGCTATCGCTATTAACGATCAATATGCTGTGGCCAGTGGTTATTCATTTTTATCTAAAGGCAAATAAAACAGGAAATAACCATGCAAACAACTTACCTCGTTTTGAATGATGACGGCGCTGTGGCTTTATGCCACTTGGATGAAGCTGATATTCGGGCGGCGCATCCGCACACATGTTTTGCGTCGCCATTGATGCCTGCGGATGTCGAGGGGCTGGGTTATGTGGCTGTGGAGCCTACGGCACCGCCTCCGCATAGTGTTTGGACGCATCGAGTGGTACAGGGTGTGCCCGTGATAGACGGTGATGTGTGGAGACAGGTGTGGCAAGTTGAGCCGTTGGCTGCTGAAAAAGTGACAGCTAGTTTTGCTGAACGACAAAAGCAACTTGCTCATCGGATTGATACAGAAATGGATGGTGTTATTCAGCATGTGGTAGGGGCGCGGGCGGCTGAATATGAGCGGGCTGAGCGTGAGGCTGCTGAGTTTCGTGATGCTGGATACGAAGGTGATGTGCCCGCCTATGTGCAGGCTGATGCCGACGCGTATCAGCAAACACCACGGTGGAGTGCTGAGCGTATTTTGACGGCTGCGGAGAAGGGACGTGTGTTTCAGATGAGGGTGCGAGATGTGCGGTTATCGAACAAGGCGCGTGTGGCAATGGCGCGTACGCATGAGGCGTTGGATGAAGCGGAAAAAGCATGGACCTTGGCATGGGGTGAGATGCGTGCTGCGGTGGGATTGGCTTGATTTTTATTTGGTGAGGGAATGCTATGAGTACGAACAGTATGTCCAATAGATGTGATCAAAAAAATCATGAAGACGATGAGCCTACTGCTGATGAACTGACTTTGTTGCGAATGAAAATTCGCCGCATTGAGAGCAGCATGCCGCGTGATGATGTGGGTGATGTGGACTACGAGGGGCACCGTCGTTTTCACGAAGAGAAGGTGAAGGCTCTTAAGGCTGAGGAGGAGTTTTGGCAGGCTTTGAAGCTCGAAATTGTCAAGAAGGGGGTTTGGTCCTTGCTGGTAATTTTGTGTGGTTTGGTGATGCTTGGCTTGAGTGTGAAGCTGGGTATTGGTTTTGCGGCTAAGTGATGGATGGAGGTGTGATGTGAGTGCGATTCTTTCTTTTTTGAGTGGCAGTGTGTTTCGGATGTTGTGGGGTGAAGTCGCTTCGTGGTTGACGAAGCGCCAAGACCATACGCAGGAGCTGGAGCGAATGCGGTTGCAAGCAGAGCTTGATGCAATGGCGCATGCGCGTAATTTGGAGGCGCAGCGTTTGCAAGCCGATATGGGTGTGAAGGTGATTGAGGCGCAAAGTGAGGCGCGGTTGAATGAGTTGATGAGCGAGGGTTGGCTGGAGAGTGTGAGGGCGGTTGGACGTGCGACAGGGATTGCATTTGTGGATGGGTGGAATGCGGTGATTCGCCCAGGTGTTGCTACATGGTCGCTCGTGATGATCACATTGGGCGAGTTCGCGGTGGTGACATTGAGTGCTAACTGTCTGTCGGTTTGTTCCGCTGCGTTGGGGATTTATTTAGCTGAGCGCAATTTGTTGAAGCGGGGCAAGTGATGCTGAATGTGGTTCGCGTTTCAACGCTGGCTATGGGGTTGGTCAATAGGTTTGAGGGATGTTACTTGCGTCCCTATTTATGCCCAGCGGGTGTGCCAACGATTGGGGTGGGGGCGACATATTACGAGAACGGGGTAAGGGTGACGCTGCAAGACCCACCTATTAGCCGTGAACGAGCGGATGCGTTGCTGTTGTGGATGGTGCAGCATGTGTATTTGCCGGAGGTGGTGAAGCTGTGCCCCGGTGTAAACACGGATGAGCGGTTGGCAGCGTTGGTTGACTACTGTTTTAACTTAGGTGCTTCGCGACTGTATTCAAGCACATTGCGGCGCAAGGTGAATGCGGGTCTGTGGGGTGATGTGCCCGTGGAGTTGCGCAAGTGGGTGATTACGAAAGGGCGTGTGTTGCCTGGGTTGGTGTTGCGCCGTGAAGCGGAGATTGCTTTGATGGGTTGAGGATGGTGCTCCTAGGTCGGGCTGGTGCTCGGTCTTGGCCCGTCAGGCTTTACGGCTTGACGGGCCTTTTTTTTACTTGAACAGGCTGAGTAGCGCGAGTTGCTTTTCAGCGGGTAGGCGCCGGAAGACTTCGAGCATGGCTTGTTCGATGTCTTGGAACTTGTACGGGAGTGGCTCAGGTTCTTTGATGGCTGATTTGCTGCTGAGTGTTGGTTTGAAGATGGACTGTGATGGGTGCTCTTCTAGGCTTTTCTCTAAGCGCCCAACGATTTCGGCAGTCAGTGAACGCCGGTGCTTATTGGCTTCTAGCTGAAGGCTGCTGCGTATGTTGCTTGGCAAGCGCAGCAGTAGCTTCTCTGGGGCTGTGTCTATTTGACTAGTCATCCCTTAATTATCCCTCTGAAATAAATATTCCCCACAATCTGTATATAGTGGTATATTCATGTATGTCACAAGATATATGAGGGTGGAAATGAAAAAAACCGATAGCAAGGCAGTGTTGGTGCGGTTGCCAATGAGCCTGATGAAGAAGCTGGATGCATCCGCAAAAAAACAGGCGCGGCCACGGGTAGCGGAGATTCGTCTCCGATTGGCTGGAAGTTTTTCAAAGAACAAGGCTGAAAGGGCAACGTGATGGCACATGGGCAAGTGGAAAAACTTCGTGATGGGCCCCCTGTTTTGTTTAGGGCTAGGCCAGGTCTTATTGAGCATATTGATCGATGCGCGCAAATCAATTTCAGGAGCCGCAGCGCTGAGATTCGATGGCGACTTGAAGAGTCTATCAAGGGCGAGTTTGTTGATGAGCATGGTCGCATCGTCAAGCAATTGTCATCCGGTGTAAAGCTGATTTCAGAAAACTGATAGGAGTTTTTTATATGCGTAAGAAAAACGAAGTAACTCACTGTGATCCGTTTGATGCTTTTAGACGCTTGGTCTATTCGCAGGATGTGAAAGTGTTGGCGGTGCAGATGGGTATGCGGCCCGGCACTCTCTACAACAAGGCGGATGCGGATGTGGAGGGCCACAACCAACCTTCGCTGCGTGATGTGGTGTTGCTGTCTCAGTTGACGGGCGACATGCGGGTGCTGGATGCGCTGGACGCGATGTTTCATCGTGCTGCGTTTGATGTGACGCCCTACACATTGACGAGTGATGCGGCGCTGCTGGAGCTTGTGACGCAGATGGGTATTGAAAACGGTCACTTTCATGCTGAGTTGAATGCGGCGCTGATAGATGGGCACTTTACATCGATGGAGTTGCAGCGCTTGCGCAAGGAGGCGCTGGAAATGGTGTCTGCCTTGATGACGGTGGTCAAGCGTGTGGAGGGTTTGATCGATGAGTGATGCAGCAAAACGTTTGATGGATGAACGGTTTGGTGCCGTGGTGCACAGGCGGATTGGCACGACGAACCCGGTGTTTGTGAATGGGTCTTTGGTTTCTTTGTTTGGGGTCGAGTTTCGGCTGGCGATGCGAAGGAGACTGAGTGATGAATCAGGCGACTTTACCGATGGATCTGGAGGAAGAGAAGTTGTTGCTGGAGATGCGCAAGTTGTTCCTGCGCCGGTGGGTCCGATGGCACCGATGTAAGCGATTTGAGGATGCGATGGCTGACCCGGTCACGCGGCGTTTGTTGATGTTGTCTGTTTTAAAGGGGCGTCCAAATGGCAATAAATGATTGGTTGGTTGGCTTGCTGGTGGCTGGTGTGGTGTGCGCTGGGTCTGCCATGGATGTGTATGAGTGCACCGATGATCAAGGAGCAAAAAACAATGATGAAGCGATATTTGACGGAAGAGGAACAGGGGCGTTTGTTGAGTGCGGCACGGAAATGTGCGGACCCTTTGGCGCAGCGAGATTGGCACTGGAAGGGGACGCTGTTATTGACAGGGATGCGTATTACAGAGTTCAGCCGATTAACTGTGCATCAAGTGCGCCTAGCTTTGCGAACGGGGTGGCTGGTGAGCCGTCCTGTTGATTGCAAGGGTGGGCGGGGAAATGAGTATGCGGTGACGACGACATTGCGAATGCATTTAGAAGCATTGGTGCGATTAGCTCATGAAGATGGGCCGCTAGTGCAGGGGCGATTTGGAGATGGGTTGACGCCGCGCAGCTATGAGTTGCGAATGAAGTATTGGGCCAATGAAGCGGGACTTGACCCACGTGTTTCACCGCATTGGCTGCGTCATAGCCGTGGAATGAATATTGTTAGACGCAGCCGTGGTCAGAACCCCTTGAAGGTTGCTCAGTTGGCACTTGGGCATGTGTCACTGAAAAGTACAGGGGTGTATTTGCATATGAGCCGTGAGGAGCTATCTGCTGAGTTGCAGGCAGTGGATGGTGGACGGTTGCGTAAGAGGGAGGCGCGCGTTTTGGCATCAGGTGCGAATGGCTAGTGATGGAGACGCCTAGCTACAAGGCTGTGATGCGGGTGCTGATGACACGCGGGACTTGGGTGGATAGGACCGAGCTTGCGAGTTGTTCTACATGTGTGCCAGCGCTGGAAGACGCGTTGGCCGACATGGTGCTGAATGGTAAGGCGGAGTATCGAGTTGGAGTGGGTTATCGATTGAAGCATTCAGTGCTTGTGCGGCGTGCTGTGCGTGAGTTGGTGAATCGAGCGGACTTGAAGAAGAGTGTGAAGCTGATTCAAAAACCAGATGGGGTGCATTTAGGAATTGCCCAACGAACGGGGCCCGATGTACTGGATATGGCGATGGCGGCGATGGTGGTGCCATTGCCAAAGGGTGTTGATGGGGTTGAGCACGCGATGCGCGTGTTTATGTCATTGAAATAAGTGGAGGCTTTTATGCGTAAGCAAGGTTTAGTGAAACGCCGCTGGACGGCTGACCCAAGGGCCATTTATCGGGTGATGGGTGGGTTGCAAATGCATTCGGCTTATAGCGGGGTGGCTGCATGAAAACGATTGAACAACTGGCACAGGTTGCGTTTGAGGCGCATGCAAAGCACACGGCTGGTTTTGCGACTTGGCGAGAGCTGAATGACAACGTGAGAGGGGGATGGGTTGCGGCTGTGCAGTGTGTATTGGCCGAGGTGGCAGTCAGCTCGATGAAGGGTGTGAATGTTGTTGAGCTTGTTGACGAGGGGTCTGTGCTGAGTGGTGGGTCAGAAGGTGACGATGGGAGTTTGGAAGGTGGTGCGGTATGACAGACCGAAAACTTAAAGAGCTTTCAAAAGTTGACTTCAGCACAGAGGAAAAATCATATGAAGCGATCAGTTGCAGTGCATTGGTACGCATCGCCGATGCCACTGAGTTAATGGCCATAAGGTACACACAACTGATCGATCGCGCCGAGCAACTGAAAAAATCTTGCGCTTATGGGAGAGGTGCGAGTGATCGTGCAGAGCGCCGGATTGCAGCGCTCAAAGGCCAAATCACAAAGCTGAAAAATAAAGGCGGTGCAGCATGAACCTCGACCCATCAATATATTTGTATGTGAGGTTATTTCTTGAGTCACAAGAACACTCGCAAGTTCTGCTTGATACTTACATGCGCTCGATCAAAGCTTCTACCCGCAAGATGCGCAAGCCGTCAAGGCTTGAAAAGGCCCTTTTTGATGGGTACTGGGAGCTGTCCAAACGGTCGAAGGAATTAGCTGAATTAGCTAAAAACAAGGGCCAGTTATTGTATTGCTGGCAAGGTACCAAAGTGCTTGAAGGTAGTGCAGCATGAACCCCGATTTCATTTTGGAGATTACATCCGCACTGTTCGGATTGTTGGGCGCTTTGTTGATGGCGACGAAGTGTCGTCACTCGGGGTTTGCTTGGATATTTTGGTTGTTAAGCAGCGTGGGGTGGATTGCATTTGGTGTGTGGCACGCCCATTGGTTTTTAGTATTTCAAAGTGTTGGGTTCACAGTTTCTAACTTGATTGGTGTTTGGGTGTGGCTTGTGCGTCCCACTTTGACACGCTTTTAATTTTTTAAGTTTCAACGATGACAACAACTACAAGAGGTGAGCGCTTGACTTTGCGAAAAGATGCAGCGCGTCTGTTGAATGAACAGATTGATTGTGCGGAGCTGGCCGAGCGATTGGGTTTAGAGCGGCCACGGGGGCAGAAGAGTTTTAAGAGTCCTACGGATGCTGAACATTCGGCTGCGTTGGCGTGCTATCCAGCGAATGGCAAGGGTGGGTCGCGTTGGAAGGATCACCGCCATGGAACGCATGGAGGACCGATTGATTTGTATTTGTTGGTGCGTGGTGGTTCGTTTCCCGATGCAGTGCGAGAGCTTGGGCAGATGTTTGGGATTACGGTGTTGGATGCGGCGGTCGCTTCGGCGGTTGGTGCTACGCCTGAGAAGGCGAGTTTGGCAGAGTTTATTGCTGGTAAATGCCGCGCTGATGTGCGTGGCGATGGGCGTCAGTTGGTGGTGGATTATTTGATTGGCCGTGGTATTGCTGAGGATGTGATAGATGCGGCGATTGAGCGTGGCACGCTTGGGCTGAACACATACACGGGTGATAAGCCAAAGGCCAATAAGGGGGCGGCGAATCCGGGTGATGTGGGGTATGGCGGACCGGGGGTTGCGTTCATCGTCAAGGACCGTGTTTCGGGCAAGGTGTTGGCGGTGGATACGCGGTACATCGATGCGGATCTGAATGGGGGTGTGAAGACGAATAGCCAAGGCGAGAAGCAGGGGGTGTTGTGGTGCAGTGATTGGCGCAAGTTGGAGAAGGCGCGGTTGGTGTATGTGGTTGAGAGTTCAATTAACGCTTTGTCAATTGAGAGCTGCAAGATTCCGGGTGTGGTGGCGTTGGCTTTGCGTGGGACGGGTAATGCGGACTTGGTGGATTGGTCGTTTCTGCGGGGTAAGCAGGTGGTGGTTTGTATGGACAACGATGAGCCTGCAAAAGATGGTCCAAAGGCTGGTTATTGCGCTGGCTTGTTGGCTGCGTGGCGTTTACATGAGGTGTTGACTGCGCTTGATATTTCTTGTTTGTTTGTAGATCAAAGTGGTTGGTTTGAGGATGAGGAGGCGTTGACGAACCCGATTAATGATGTGAATGATTATTTGCGTGAGCGTGGCATTGATGACACCTCGAAGATGTTGCAGCGTTTTGAGCAATGGATGATTCCGGGCATGGCTGGTGACGATAAGCGATTGGGGAGGCCGCGTTTGTATTTACCAAGTCATGACTACATGACATATTGGAAGTACCGAGTGCAGGCTGATTTCACGAAGGTTATTGGTAAAACATCAAAGGATGATGACGGTAATGAGAAGCACGAGTTCAGTGATGTGTGTGGTTTTCGTGTAGCTGCGGTGAGTCGTGTAGCGATTGCTTCACCGTCTTCGACGATGACAGGGGATGCGGACCATAGCCCACACACTGTTTTTGCTTTGAGTGTGCAGGTGGCGCGTCACGGACCACGTTTGTTGCGTCGTGTGGTGGACGATGAAAAACTGCATAACGTGGAGGTGTGGAAAAAATTGGGGCCTGTCTATTCACCGACTGCGTTTTCTCGATTGGTGAATGTGTGGGAACGTGCGGCGAGTATCGGTGCGCGAGAAGCAATTAATTTTGTTGGGATTGCGTGGCGCGATGGTCGTGCTGTGGTGAATGAGGGGCCAGATTGTTTTTTTGCTGACCCACGGCAGCAGTGTCCCTATAGCGAGTTGGTGTTTCCGAATGGCTCTGTGGAGCAAGGCGTGGAAGTTGTGAGCCAGTTTGAGATGACATTCGCCGAGAGTGCGGCGTTGATTCCATTGGTTTGGGGACTAGGCGCGCACCTTAAGGCGTTCCTCGGATTTTGGCCCCACTTCGTGATGCAAGCTGAGAAGGCAACGGGCAAGACAACATTGGTTAAGCGTATCGAACGAACCATGGCGATGATGATGAGTAGTCGTCAGAGTTTGCAAACAGAGTTTCGTCAGATGACATCGTTGTCGTATACATCTCATCCGGTTGGGTGGGGTGAAATGTCAACGAATAAGCAGGATGTGATTAACAAGGCGATTCACAACTTGCAGGAGAGCTATCAATACGAGCACACCCGGCGCGGTGCCGAGTTGATGGATTTCTTGCTGTGCGCACCGGTGTTGTTGGCTGGTGAGGATGTGCCGGTGGATAGTTTGGTGGGGAAGATTGTCCGAAGCGAGTTGACTAAGGCCAAGCGCGGGCCGTTGATGCCCGAGGACATTCCGGTGTTCCCAGTGAAGCAGTGGCTGGTGTGGTTGACAAAGCAGAGCAAGCAGGAGATTTTGGCTTTGCATCAGCAGCAGGTGAGTGATTTTTTTGAGAGCTGTGTAGCTGGTACTTCGGATACGGGTGCAGAGCGAATGGTGAACAACTATGCGGCGATAGGGACGGCTTGGCGTTTGCTGTGTGAGTTCTTAGGGATGGATTCGGCGCGTGGGACATTTTTGACGGATGTTGTAGCCGAGATGAATCGCCACATCAGCGAGACGGTGAGCGACCGTCAGCCATGGGCATGGATTGTTGAGAAGCTGCTCAGCGAGGTGGCGGCGCACAAGTTCTTGTACCCACACCGATTTGATGTGGAGGATGAGGTGTCTGTGCTTTGCATTCGCACGGCGCATGTGATGGATCACATGCGCCAAACACCGTATTTGCGTGAGTTTTGGGACGGCCTGCCGGTGAAGAGTGACCGTGTGTTTAAGCGTCAGCTCGAACAGGCTGGGGTGTTGATGACGGACGGCGCTGGCAAAGTGCTGGAGATCGAGCGAACGGTGAAGGGGCAGCGCGTGGGGCACATGGTGGCGTTGAGTGTGCCTGCGTTGAAGAAGTATGGGTTGTATGCGGTGATGCCATCAGAAGAGGCTAGGCGCTTGCAGGAGGGTGATTACGCATGATGTTGACCCTGATGCCCTTAGGAGCCATTGAGCGCCGTGAGGCGCTTTCCAAAGTGCTCCGCGCAGCGGCTGGCCATGGTGTTGTTGGCGATCGAGGCTGGCCGGTCGTGCCTTGCCTGTTCCCCCCCGTACCCCCCGATCAAGAAAGCTCCCGCAATTGGGCCTTGGCGACAAGAGAAGGGGGCTGCGTTCATAGGTTTTTTCTATTCAGGAAGACGGTGGCAACTTTTTGGAGGGCTATTCCGTGGATTTTTAGTGTGCTGGTAGGTGTTTGTCTAGGTTTCACTAAGCGCCGTGCTGCGTTCGCAACTTCTTCATTTCCACGGACTTGTTTATTTTTTCCACGGGTTGCAATGTTTTATCAACGGTTTTGTTTTTTGAATTTGTGCGCCTTCTTCTTCTTTTTCTATTTTTTTAAGAGAGAGATAGAGAGAAGAGAGGGGGGCAACCAGAAAAAGGGAGCATCCACGGGTTGGGTTTTGGATCCGTGGATTGAAAACTTACAGGTCGTGGAAAAAAGGGGTGTTCCACGGGTTTTCCGTGGATGCTCAAATTCAAAAAAAACAATTGTTTTCAATGGGTTACATGATTTGCTCGGCACATCCACGGGTTTGGGTGGAGATTTCCCACCCCCCCCACCGGTGAGGGGGGTGTTTTGATGGCGCAGATCGAGTGGACGGATGAGATGGCGATCGACGCCTTCTTAGACTATTTGGGTATGGCGCGCGGTCGCAGCGGTCGCACGCAGGAGGTGTATCGACTTGCGTTGAATCGGCTTCGTGAGTTCATGGGGGAGCGCTCGATCTTGACCGCTGACGGGTCAGAGATTGAAGCATTTTGTGGGATTTGGCTGCACCGAAAGGGTGTGGTGGCCAGAAGCCGCAAGCCCTATGTATCAGCTGTGCGTGGGTTCTTTCACTGGGCATCGTCCAGAGGGGCACTGCCATCTGGTAACCCTGCGACTGAGGTGCAACACCCCAAGGCTGGGCGTCGGCTGCCGCGCACGATTTCGCTGAGCAATGCTGAGCGTTTGATGTGGGCGCCGGATCTAAGTAGCTTCATCGGTATCCGTGACGCGGCGATCTTGTCGTTGTTGATGGGGTGTGGCCTGCGGGTGAGTGGTTTGGTAGGGTTGAACGAGGGCGACCTTCAAGTGATCGAGGTTGACAACAAGCCTCGGATGGTGCTGTTGACTGAAGAAAAAGGCGGGAAGATGCGCCGCATGCCGGTACCGAAGGAAGCCGATGCCTTGCTTCGGGTGTATCTTGAGCATGAGGATCTGGGTGCTATTGACCGCGCCACCATGGGCAAGCATGGAGCCCCTGACAAGGTGCTGTTCGTGAACACAAAGCATCCCACCTTGGCAGAGCATGAGCACTGTGGCGAGGCCCGTAGGCTGACCCGCAAAGGTGTCCACCAAATGATTCAAAGGTATGGGCAAAAGCTTGGCATCCCTTCTAATGAGCTGCATCCTCATGCTATGCGCCACCTCTTCGGTACCGAGCTGACCGAGGAAGATGTGCCGACCATCACCACGCAGGGGCTGATGGGCCATGCCGATGCCAAGAGCACTGAGATTTATGTCGAGCTGAGCATGCGCAAGAAGATGCGAGTGGTGGATCAGCATGCCCCGCTGGCCAAGATGAGGACCCCGATCAGCGAGTTCTTGAAGCGCATGCCCCGCTGACCAACGGCACCCCCCGAACTAACTACTAATTCCAAGGAAACAGACACACATGCTCGACCTACCTGAACTGGTACGCAAAACCCATACTGGGAGAGTGGCTGTGTTGACTGAACCAAGTGGATATCGGGGTGGCGAGGGGGTTGCAGGGGCTCTCGCAAATCTTGCAAATAACGGGCTAAGTCGTGCGGGGGTGTGGTGTTGGGCACTTCGTAGACTGACAAAGAACGAAGTCATGGTTGCGTGTATCACTGGCAAAGGGGGTCGAGATGAGTAATGAAAAGCGAAGCCGCTGGCGTCCTGAAAACCAGATTGATTGGGTTGGCGGTGTTGATGTGCGGGGGGTGGGGGCTCGGCATGGGGAGGCGAATTCCCCAGCCAGGGGGGGTGGGTACCTGAATGGATGCAATGCTCCGCAAGTTTGGGAGGAAGCAAAATTTCGCGAATTGGCTGAGATGGGTTTGCCGCAAATTTGGCTGACCGTGGCCAGAGATATTGGGTACGACAACTTCATGGTGATGTGGCGGCGTTTGGATGCCGCGATTGAGTTTCGTAGCGATGCTGAGTCGATGATTGAGGTGCAGTTACGCCGGTATTCGAGTTTTCAGCGCTACCAGCGCAATAGGTTCATTGAGGCGCTAGCCCCTTTCTTTACCAACACAGAGATTAAGGTGCGTGTCAAGCGTGAACTCAATGAAGATTTGAGCTTGAATCATGTAAGACGCTTGGCCAACAAGCGTAGAGTGGGCTCCACATGAAGAAGGCGATCATTTACGCAAGGGTGAGCAGTCGAAAACAGGCCGATGAGGGCGTGTCGATGGAGGCCCAGATTGAGCAGTGCACGGCACGGGCTCAGCAGCTGGGCGCTACCGTGGTACGGGTGTTTCGTGATGATGGGATATCAGGCAGAACGACCAAGGCTAGGCCTGGGTTTTTGTCGGCGGTGGAGTATTGCGAAGCCGCTGGGGTAGATCTTTTCATTGTGTGGAGCACGAGCCGGTTTGCACGCAATGCGATTGACCTTTGGGTGCATCAAGACCAGCTCAAGGCGACGGGCACACGTCTTGAGTGTTTGAACGCTGACATTGACGACGACACTGATGCTGGGTTTATCAATCGCGTGTTCATGGGCGCGATGGATCAGATGGTGTCTCGCCAGATTGGGCGAGATACCCTACGGTCGTTGAAAAAATCAGCGGCGGATGGGTTCTTTACGGGTGGCCGCGTGCCGTTTGGGTATCAACAAGAGGCGGACGGTAAAC
>JACCDP010982663.1_pt1 | contig 18399 bp, 13 predicted proteins | sample 7445841 | NCBI WGS metagenome assembly JACCDP01 (sample SAMN15323441, study PRJNA562643) | freshwater metagenome | isolation source: river surface water | place: USA:Blue River Watershed | collected 2017-08-17
AATTTCTCGCTACAGCTTGGCCAGAGTTTGATTGACTATAGATACGCCACTCACCTTGATTTTCTGCAGCAAATCTTTTAACTAACTCTAAACTCTCATCACTTGAACCATCGTCTACAATTATGCATTCCCAATCCTTGTATGTCTGGTTTGCAACCGACCTCAGAGTCTGCAATATCCATTGAGACTTGTTATAAAGCGGTATAACTATAGATACTTGAATCTCAGACATTTTTTTCCTTTAATTGCATTACAAGAATGCCGGCTAGGTAACAGATTGTGAAGGCTAGAGGCACCCCAGGCAAGCCAATTAGAAAAACCATGATCACTGACAAGAGAATTATTGAAACTAGGATTACTACTGGAAAATGGTTGGGTTCACCAAGGTTTTTAGCCAAGATTCTGTTCTGAAGCACTTGATAGTACCCCCTAGAAATCTCTTGAAAAACAAAGAGAACGCTAACTGTTAACGGAAGTAACCAAATTTCACCCAAATATAACTCAATGAATTTTCTTGACCCAAAAAGAATAGTAATCGCTATACCTAAAAACGAAAAGAATATAAAAGACTTTTTACTGAGCAAGCCTGTTCTTGTTTTGAGTGGTCCGGCTACAATTATTTTTGAAACAGCATCCGGGAAAAATCGAAAATAACTAAAGAAGCTAGACATCACAGAATATTTTCCTAGATTTGAAGTAGGCAGAAGCCACGCAACCAACAATCTGTCTACTCTGTCTAAAATAGCCAAAGTTGCTCCAATGGAATTCTTACCTTTAGTCAGGGAAAAGAATTTTGTTGGATTCCCAAGTGCTTTAAATAAGTTGAAATTTGAAATTTTCCAGGCTATCGCTATTACCACCAGATAAGAAATGCTAAATGAAAAAAGAAGGCGACTAGCTTTTGAGATTTCACTAATTGTAGATCCTGCGAGATAGCAAATTATTTGCAAAACTATTGTCAAAATTTCTAGCTCCCCAGCCTTTTTAAACTCACCAGCTGCTAGAACTATTTCTAGAAAAAGTAGATGGAGGAAAGAAACAATAAAGTAAGTTATAGATACAAGAATAAGTTGTATTGGTAGGGCATCTTTAAAGAGGCTAAAACTGAAAATAGCCAAGAGATAGATTGCCAGAGCAAGGACTCCCTGTAGTAATACTAGGGATTTGAAAGAAGCCTTTAAATTTATATCCATGGAGTTCAGTTTGATTGTTCGCAAAGTTAAGGTGGATCCTGATACACATGCGGCAATTGAAAGAATGCTTGCGGTCATAATCACCGCGATAAAAGATCGATTTACAACGCCTAGATCCTTGCTGTAATAAAAAGCTAGCCCGAGGGACAAGGCGGTAGCAAAAGCTCTTGAAGGCAGATAGGACCTTCTTGATAAATGAGCCATATGGATCAGGGTAAAGGGAAATCTAGGCGGGAATAAGTTTCTAGGGCTGTGGGTTACACCCTATGGAAACCTGAGTCGCCCCGACTCAAGTATTTGGGTATGATCGACTCATGTCCCGCTGATAAGCGGAGCCTATTTGACGGACCCTGAGCCGAATCAGACTCAAAATCAAGCGTAAATAGATAAGAAAGAAATTGGAGCTAAAAATGGCCAGAGCAGTAGGAATCGACCTAGGAACCACCAACAGCTGTGTTTCTGTTTTAGAAGGTGGCGAGCCAGCGGTTATCGCCAATGCTGAAGGTGCCCGTACGACTCCATCGATTGTGGCTTTTGCTAAAAATGGCGAAGTTCTAGTCGGTGAAGTTGCGAAGCGTCAATCAGTAACAAACGTTGATCGCACAATTCGCTCAGTTAAGCGCCACATGGGAACCAACTGGACAATTGATATCGATGGCAAGAAGTACACCGCGCAAGAAATTTCAGCACGTGTATTGCAGAAGTTAAAGCGCGATGCCGAGGCTTATCTTGGTGAAACCGTAACTGATGCAGTTATTACTGTGCCGGCTTACTTCAACGATGCGCAACGTCAGGCAACTAAAGAAGCTGGTGAAATTGCTGGCCTAAATGTTTTACGCATTATCAACGAGCCAACATCTGCAGCACTTGCATACGGTCTTGATAAAGGCGATACCGAACAAACCATTCTTGTTTTCGACTTAGGTGGCGGAACTTTCGACGTATCACTTCTAGAAATTGGTGATGGTGTTGTTGAAGTTAAGGCAACTAATGGTGATAACAATCTTGGTGGAGATGACTGGGATGACGCACTTGTGCAACACCTAGTTAAAACATTCGCTGCTCAATCTGGAATTGATTTAGCAAAAGACAAAATGGCGATGCAACGCGTTCGCGAAGCTGCTGAAAAAGCAAAGATCGAACTTTCATCATCACAACAAGCATCAATTAACTTGCCATACATCACTGTTGATGCTGAAAAGAATCCATTGTTCTTAGATGAAACAATTACTCGCGCACAGTTCCAATCACTAACTGCAGATCTACTAGATCGTTGCAAGAAGCCTTTCCAAGCTGTTCTTAAAGATGCTGGAATTCCAATTGCTGACATCGATCACGTAGTTCTAGTTGGTGGCTCAACTCGTATGCCAGCAGTTGTAGATTTAGTTCGCGAACTTACTGGCGGAAAAGAGCCAAATAAGGGCGTAAACCCTGATGAAGTAGTAGCCGTAGGAGCCGCGCTTCAAGCTGGTGTTCTTAAGGGTGAAGTAAAAGACGTGCTACTTCTTGATGTCACACCACTATCTCTTGGTATCGAAACTAAGGGTGGCGTAATGACCAAGTTGATCGAGCGCAATACAACTATCCCAACTAAACGCAGTGAAATCTTTACAACAGCTGATGACAATCAGCCAGCGGTGCAGATTCAGGTGTTCCAAGGTGAACGCGAGATGGCGGCCTATAACAAGAAGCTCGGAATGTTTGAGCTAACTGGTCTACCACCTGCACCACGTGGGGTTCCACAAATCGAAGTTGCTTTCGACATTGATGCAAACGGTATCGTTCATGTATCAGCAAAAGATCTAGGAACCGGTAAAGAGCAGAAGATGACAATCACCGGTGGCTCCTCACTTTCTAAGGAAGAAATTGAGCGCATGATGAAGGATGCTGAATCACATGCCGAAGAAGATCGTAAGCGCAAAGAAGAAGCAGAGATCCGCAACAACGGTGATTCACTTCTCTACCAAACTGAAAAGTTCTTAAAGGATAACGAAGATAAGTTCACTGAAGGCGAAGCTGCTGAAAAGAAAGCTGAAACCGAAACCGAACTTGCTGTCCTAAAGAGCGCGCTCGAAGGAAACGATCTTGAGGCAATCAAGGCCGCAACTGAGAAAGTAGCAACTGTTAGCCAAGCACTAGGCGCCGCACTTTATGCAGCAACAGCTGCGACACAAGGTGATTCAACACCGAATGAAGATGGCGTTGAAGATGCTGAAATCGTTGAGTGAGACACAAAAGTGTCGAGCATTGGAATCGGTGTAACTAAATGACAACAGAGAGCGAAATGCCTCCGTTACAAGAAGAAGTTGGTTTTGAACATCCAGAAGCGGGTCAAGAAATTGACCCGCTTGCTGTGATGACTGCTGACTTACAACGCCTACAAGCTGAATATGCCAATTACCGAAAGCGCGTAGAACGTGATCGCGCAGTTGCTTCAGAAGTAGCAATTGCCTCAGTATTAAATGAGCTATTACCCCTATTAGACGGGCTTGATAGAGCAGCTGAGCACGAAGAGCTAACTGGTGGATTTAAGGCGATTGCAGATCAACTTAACTCAATCACTTCACGAATCGGCCTAGAAAAATTCGGCGAAGCCGGAACGGAATTTGATCCGCAGATTCACGATGCTCTGATGCATGAAACATCTGCCGATGTTCTAGTTCCAACAGCTAGCAAAATTTTGCAGCCAGGATATAAATTCAAAGAGCGCATTTTGCGTCCAGCAAGTGTTGCAGTAACAGATCCAGCAGGAGAGTAAGCAATGGCAGCGCGTGATTTATACGAGAAGGATTTTTATAAAATCCTGGGCGTATCTAAGAACGCGCCTGCTGATGAAATAAAAAAGAAGTATCGCTCTCTCGCTCGTGAATTACACCCAGATAAAAACAAAGGCGATGTAAAACTCGAGGAGCAATTCAAGGCGGTTTCAGAGGCTTACGACATTCTGGGTGATGATAAAAAACGAGCGGAATATGATGAAGCTCGCTCGCTATATGAAAGAGGCGGAATGCGTGCCCCAATGGGGGGTGGGAATTTCCAAGGTGGCGATTTCGGAGACCTATTTGGTGGCGGAAACCCACAAGATATTTTTGCAAATCTCTTTGGCGGCGGTCGACGTGGTCCGCGTAAAGGCCAAGATTTGCAGACCGAAGCAACCATTACTTTTAAAGAATCTATTTTTGGCACCACGTTAGATTTGCGACTTTCAACCGATGGTGGTCCTGCCCAAAACATCACTGCGCGAGTTCCAGTTGGAGTCAACGACGGAGCAAAGATTCGTGTTAAAGGTAAAGGCGCACCGGGTGAAGCCGGCCCTGGTGATTTATTTATTTTGTTACATGTAAAACCACACTCTGTATTTGCTCGCAAAGGCGAGAACTTAACTATTACTTTGCCGGTTACTTTTCCCGAAGCAGCGCTGGGTGCAGACATTAAAGTTCCAACCTTGACCGGTGATGATGTAACTGTGCGCCTAGCGCCAGGGACCTCAAATGGCCGAGTTTTACGCGTAAAAGGCCGCGGCGTCACCAAAGCTGGCACAACTGGAGATTTATTAGTTACGGTTGAAGTACAAGTACCTAAGCGTCTTGATCAAAAAGCAGAAGATGCCCTAAAGAACTTTGCCGATGCCACCGAAGGTGAAGATGTACGAGCAGAATTTAATAGCAAGGCAAATTCATGAGCACTGAAAACGAAAAGAATCTGCCAGATGATGATGCTGGCGTTTATGTAATTTCAGTTGCTGCTGAATTATCCGGAATGCATCCGCAAACACTTCGTCAATATGATCGCATGGGCTTAGTTTCACCCGACCGAACCAGTGGCCGCAATCGTAGATATTCATTACGCGATATTGCCTCCCTTCGAATGGTGCAACGACTAGTTGGTGAAGGAATCAATCACGCCGGTATCAAGCGAATCATTGAACTCGAATCTGCGATGGCAAACATGGCGTTAGAAGTTGCCAAATTAAGAATTGAAGTTGATGCGTTAATGGAGGCCAACCCGCCGTTAGCTGATTTAAAAAAACCAAGCATTGAAACACGCAAGAAGCAAAAAGTAATTCTTTACGAAGAAGAGAATTAGTTAAAAGTACTGACCCTTGCTTTTCCAACCAGCTAATATTTTTTCACCTGGAGTTTTCAAAACATCTTCTAGCACCGCGGCATAGATATCGCGGAAGTCGGTGGTCACGGCTAAATCACCATTTACTAATTTAGATAGCGACGGTTGGTCTCCGTAGAAACCTCCTTTTACGCGATCACCAATTAAAAATACTGGCCCAGCAGTTCCGTGATCGGTGCCTTGAGAAGCATTTCCTTTTACTCGGCGACCAAATTCAGAATAAACCATGGTGACAATATCTTTGCCGCGTGTTGTATTTTTCATTTGGCTGGCAAACCTAGAAAGTGCTGCAGAAACTGTGCCTAGTAGTTCAGCTTGCGCATTAGCTTCATTTGCATGGGTATCAAAACCACCAAGTGAAACTGACCAAACGCGCGTTGGAGAGCCGGCAGCAATGAGTTTAGCGACCACATCTAATTGCTGAGAAAGATTCGAATCTCCGCCAGCATTGCCACCATTTACAGTTGGAAGCTCATCAGATACCGGGGCTGGCATTTTAAGAATCGGTGTCACGGTATTTGAAACGCTAAATAAAGTACGCATCGATGTGGCGGCTGCTGCCATTAACTTATTGTCAGTTGAGGCCGCCTTAGCAAGCTTCTGGCAATCTTTTGCAAAAGTTCCGGTTGGAATAACTAAACCGCCTAAAGGTAGTGCTGATCCCGATCGTTTTTCGCCGGCTAAAAGCGGTGGCAATACTGAACCTAAACTGATTGCCAACATTGGATCTACTTCTTGTGATTCAACCCAGCGTCCTAGCCAACCACTATTTAACCTAGAAACAGGTGCCCCGCTTTGCCAGATTGCCATCGAAGTAAAATGTGAATGATCAGGTTTTGGATAACCAACACCACGAACGATGGCAACCTTCTTTTGATCCCACATTGATTTAATGCCAGTCATCGCAGGGTTTAAACCTAATTGTTCATCTAACTTCAAAACTTTCTCTGGTGAGTAAGAAATATCCGGGCGAGATGAGAAATAAATCGGATCGGTATAAGGCACGACAGTATTTAGACCATCGTTACCACCATAAAGAGTGACCATAATTAAAATCGGTGTACCTAATGGCAGCGGCCGAGTCTGCGCTGCGTGAGCAATATCCTCCATGGTTAGCAAAGGAGCAGCTGCACCAACTGCAGCAGCACCTGAAAGTTGTAAGAACTTGCGTCTACTTAAAGTATCCATTTGCTGCCTCCTATGCGCTAACTACATATTCCGGACTGCAAATTGCTAATTGCAGTAATTGGGCAGGGGTACTTTTAACGCCATCTAAAGCTAAGCGAGTGCGATTACTAAATGCCACCACGCCTAACTCATCTTGCAGCCAAGCAATTCGCTTATTCGGTGCAACGGCGGTTAAAGCCCTTAAATCCGCTTGTTTTATGAGCCAGGCTGCGAATTGAATTCGAGTTTGGGCGCTGGCAGAACTCAACCAAGATTCATCTGTCGGCCAACCGCCAACATTGGGTGGACTAAATGGCACTTGGGCCAGTTTGTCTAAGTACGACAACAATTGGGCAGGAGTTTTAAGCGCAGATGGAGTGAGTTTTAAGTACCTGGCAACGCCGACAAACCATTCAACTGGTGCTTTCACAATCGAATAATCTGAATTACTTAATATTTGCGAATCACCTAAGGCAGTAACTAATTTACTAATCTCACGACTTTCAAAGGCTTTTTCTAATGAATTATCACTTGGTAATTCAATTTGACTTGAAATAAAGCGAAACCAAACTCTTTCGGAAATAAACTTGGCATTATCTTTTTGAGAAACAAGATGCGCAGTGGCACTCGTGCCGTTAAAAGTAGTTGATGAACCTAATATTGTTTTTATATTTGGGTCGAAGCGCTTAGTATTAAAAGTAACTTTTCCCGAAGAGCGTTCAATCTGATAACCGGTCAGTGCTCTTGAAAGTTCTCGAACATCAGTTTCGGTATAACGATTAACGCCAAGCACAAACAGTTCCATTAATTCCCGAGCTAAATTTTCATTTGGCGCTTTAACGGTGTTATCGCCACCGTCTAACCAGAACTGAAGCGCTCCGTCGTTTAGCATTGCAGTTGCCATCTCACCAAAATTACCCAGAGCATATTTGCGTAACGTTTTATTCTGCAGATACATCGGATAAGCAAAATTTAGTTTTCCAATAGCAGTTGCCCAGTGTCCATGCCAAAACCAAGTCATGCGTTCAGTAAGTGCATGATCAGATAGGGCCATGCGATCAAGCCACCAAATTGGTAAATCTCTAACTTGTTGACGAAGCGCGATATTGAATTCAATTAATGCACTGGTTTTTTGATCAGGGCGAGGTCCTAAATTTGTAATGTTTGGTTCAGCTACTTGAGCCGCACCTAAATCAACCGCAGGTACGCTTAAAAGTGCAGTTTTTGTGGCGCTTACGCCATTGGCCAAAGCAGCTTTAAATTCACCAGGGCGGGGTCCAAAACCAAAGCGGTGGTAGAGCCGCGCAATCTCTAACCGATCGGTTTCCATAACGGCAAATGTAGGTGATTTCAGGCTGTTAGGTAAGGTACAGACATGAACTCACACGAAACTCTCCGAGAAGAGATCCTGAACAAGGCCGTAGTGCATGGCAAAGTCATTTTATCTTCTGGAAAAGAGGCCGATTATTACGTCGATCTGCGACGCGTAACCCTTGATTCTGTGGCAGCTCCGCTTGTTGGTGCAGTGATGCTTGAGCTCACCAAAGATTTAGATTACGAAGCAGTTGGCGGTTTAACGCTAGGTGCTGATCCGGTTGCAACTGCGATGATGCATGTAGCCGCACAGCAAGGACGCAAATTAGATTCATTCGTCGTTCGAAAAGCAGAGAAAGCTCACGGGTTGCAGCGTCGCATCGAAGGTCCCGATGTAAAAGGTCGTCGAGTATTGGCCGTTGAAGATACTTCAACTACTGGCGGTTCAGTATTAACTGCAGTCGAAGCGCTACAAGAAGCAGGCGCAATTGTGGTTGGTGTTGCAGTCATAGTTGAGCGTGGTGCAAAACCAAAAATTGATGAAGCTGGTTTTGAATATCGTGCCGCTTATCAGTTAGCAGACCTAGGTCTTTAATTTCTAAGCTACCAAAAACTAAAACTAGTTAGCTTAAGTGGCGCTTGGTGCGCATTTCACGAACAACTTCAAGTGCAATTGGCGCCAAGCTTGCCAAAACAATTAGACCGATTATCGGTAGCAAATATTTATCTACCGAACCTTCTAATTTATTTCCGAGCACATAACCGAGAGCGATAACGCCGTCGGTCCAAATAATTGCGCCAATAACATTCCAAACGAAAAATTTTCGAGCCGGAATTCCAACAACACCACACATTGGGTTAATTAATGTTCGGATAAATGGAATGAAGCGCGCCAAAATAATGGCTTTGCCAATTCCATATTTACCAAGCCACTTTTCAGTCGAAGCCACTCTGGCCTGAGTGAAAAAGCGACCATCTTTTCGATCGAATAATTTGCGCCCGTATTTAGCGCCGATGAAGTGACCCAGTTGCGAGCCGGTGATAGCTGCAAGCGGGGCCCCGATGAATAGAGCCATTGGCGATAACTGAACTCCGCCTAGAAGTGCGGCGGCAGATCCAGAAGCGGCCAAGCCAGCGATGAAAAGTAGTGAGTCGCCCGGAAATGCCAACCCAATCAAGAGACCGGTTTCGGCGAAGAGGATCGCCAAGATGCCGATTAGGCCCAGGTCGGCCACGATCGAATTTGGGTCAAAGAGCGTTCCAATATCCATAGGAAAAGACCCTAGTCGGTTGCCGCCCTTGTTCCAATAGTTTCGCTTAGTCGAGTAAATCTCATGTAATAGATAGGTGTATTTGCCAATTACTAGGGGGTTATGCGTAAACTCAGGCAACTTTGTGGGCAAATATCGCCCCCTGACTCTCCAACGGAGGAGACAAGATGCGGGCAAATGCCTCTCTCGTGCAAGTAACTGGAAATAACCTCACCTATGTCTATGTAGTTCTAGCCATCTCACTTGTTGCACTCGGAATCGCTTATGCGCTTCGTGCTCAAGTTTTGGCACAGGGTGAAGGCACCGAAAAGATGAAGGAAATCGCAGCTGCGGTTCAAGAAGGAGCGGCGGCTTATTTAGCTCGTCAGTTCCGCACTCTTTCCTATTTCGTAGCGATTGTTTTCGTTCTTCTTTTCGCACTCCCAGGAGAAGCTGATATTCGTATCGGTCGCTCAATCTTCTTCTTGCTAGGTGCAGCATTTAGCGCACTAGTTGGTTACAACGGAATGTGGTTGGCAGTTCGTGCAAATGTGCGCGTTGCCGAAGCCGCTCGCCAGAAGAATGCCGAGCGCGCAGTGCAGATTGCATTCCGCACCGGTGGCGTAGTTGGTATGACAACTGTTGGTCTTGGTCTAGTCGGTGCTTCACTAGTTGTGATTATTTACCGCGAACAAGCTCCTGCAGTTCTTGAAGGTTTTGGTTTTGGTGCTGCAATGCTCGCGATGTTTATGCGCGTTGGTGGCGGCATCTTCACAAAGGCAGCCGACGTCGGAGCTGACCTAGTAGGTAAAGTTGAAAAAGGTATTCCAGAAGATGACCCACGCAACCCTGCAACTATTGCAGATAACGTAGGTGACAATGTTGGTGACTGTGCAGGCATGGCTGCTGACTTATTCGAGTCATATGCCGTAACACTTGTTGCAGCTCTAATTCTTGGAAAAGCTGGATTCGGTAACGCCGGTCTAATTTATCCATTGATCGTTCCAGCAATCGGTATCGTCACTGCAGTAATCGGAATCTTCCTAACTCGTTTGCGCTCAACAGATAAGAACGCAATGACTGCAATTAACCGCTCATTCTTCTTATCGGCAATCATCAGCGCAGTTCTTACTGCGCTTGCAACATTTACATATTTGCCAGATAGCTTCAGCAAGCTACTTGGTTTAAGCCCTGAAAAAGTTGCCGAATTTGGCGACATCAACCCTCGCGTTTTAGCAATTGGCGCAGTTCTAATCGGTATCGGTTTAGCCGCGGCAATTCAATTGCTAACTGGTTACTTCACTGAAGTTGGTAAGCGTCCAGTAAATGACGTTGCTGCATCATCACAAACTGGTGCCGCAACTGTAATTTTGGCGGGTATTTCAGTTGGTTTCGAATCAGCTGTTTATAGCGCTCTGCTAATCGCAGCTGCCGTATTTGGTGCCTTCATGTTAGGTGGCGGCTCAATTGTGCTTTCACTTCTTGCAATCGCACTTGCCGGAACCGGTTTACTAACAACTGTTGGTGTAATCGTGGCAATGGATACCTTCGGACCTATCTCAGATAACGCGCAAGGAATTGCCGAAATGTCTGGCGATGTAAAGGGCGAAGGCGCACAGATTCTTACTTCACTAGATGCAGTTGGAAATACAACAAAGGCAATCACTAAGGGAATCGCAATCGCGACTGCAGTACTTGCTGCAACTGCGCTATTCGGTGCCTTCACTGATGCAATTAAGTTGGCAGTAACTGAAGCTGGTTCTACAACAGTAGATCTAGTTACAAACTTGCAGTTCCAAGGCATTCTTGATGTCGCAGATCCACGCAACCTAGTCGGTCTAATTATTGGTGCCGCAGTTGTGTTCCTGTTCTCAGGTCTTGCAATCAATGCAGTATCTCGTGCAGCTGGCGCAGTTGTTATGGAAGTTCGTAACCAATTCAAACTTCACCCAGGAATTATGAAAGGCACTGAAAAGCCTGAATATGGTCGTGTTGTTGATATTTGTACTCGCGATTCACTTCGTGAACTTGCAACACCTGGACTACTTGCTGTTATGGCGCCAATTGCAGTTGGCTTCGGTCTTGGCGTTGGTGCACTTGGTGCTTACCTTGCCGGTGCAATTGGTACCGGAACTCTGATGGCTGTTTTCTTATCTAACTCAGGTGGAGCTTGGGATAACGCTAAGAAGATGGTTGAAGATGGAAATCACGGTGGTAAGGGTTCAGATGCACACACTGCAACCATCGTTGGTGACACTGTTGGCGATCCATTCAAGGACACAGCTGGTCCTGCAATTAACCCACTGATCAAGGTTATGAACTTGGTTGGTCTCTTAATTACACCAGCAATCGTTGGCATGGCACTTGGTGGTCGCGAAAGCACCAGTACTTTGATCGGTATTGTCGCTTCACTTGTAATTGTTGCGGCTCTAGTTCGTAATCGTCGTCAATCGACTTCAATTACTTACTAATACCAATTCGGCTAACTTCAGCTTTTCCCCAGAGCTAACTTAGGAAATTAATGGCGCGTGTATTAAAAAAGCTAGTGATCGTTGAATCACCAGCTAAAGCACGCAAAATTGGCGGCTACCTCGGCGATGACTACATCGTCGAGGCTAGCGTCGGCCATATTCGCGATCTACCTCAGCGCGCAGCCGATATTCCAAAAGAATACAAAAAGATAGCTTGGGCTAAAGAAGGCGTAAACATTGAAGAAGATTTTGCGCCACTTTATGTAATTAACCCAGATAAGAAAGCAAAAGTTGCCGAGCTCAAGGCGTTGATGAAAGATGCCGAAGAATTAATTCTGGCAACCGATGAAGACCGCGAAGGTGAAGCGATTGCCTGGCACTTAGTTGAAGTGCTTGAGCCAAAGATTCCGATTAAACGCATGGTTTTCAATGAAATTACTAAAGAGGCAATTCAAAGCGCAGTAGAAAATACTCGCGATCTTGATTATGACTTAATTGATGCGCAGGAAACCCGTCGAGTTCTTGATCGACTATTTGGCTATCGCTTATCTCCAGTTCTCTGGAAAAAAGTTATGCCTCGCATTTCCGCCGGTCGTGTGCAATCAGTTGCCACTCGCTTAATCGTAGAAAAAGAACGCGAGCGCATGGCATTTATTTCCTCGGCTTGGTGGGATTTAACCGCTAAGTGCGAATTAGGTTTTAATGCACGTCTGCTTAGCGTTGATGGCAAGCGAGTAGCTACGACGGCAGACTTCGGCGCCGATGGCGCAGTAAAAGAAAAATCACTTGCAAATATTTTGTTACTTGATGAAACTGCTGCGAAATCTTTAGTTGCATCGCTGAAAGCTGCGCCATTAGTAGTTAAATCAATGGAGGAGTCTCCACGCACTGAACGACCAAAGCCACCATTTACAACTTCGACAATGCAGCAAGACGCTGGTAGTCGGTTAGGTTGGGGAGCGCAGATCACTATGCGCATCGCACAACGTTTGTATGAAAACGGCTACATCACTTACATGCGTACCGATTCCGTAAATCTTTCCGCGCAAGCAATCAATGCCGCACGCGAATCAGCTAAGGCGCTTTATGGTGCTGATCATGTTGCCGATTCACCACGTGTATATGCTGGCAAAACAAAGAATGCTCAAGAAGCACACGAAGCGATTCGTCCAGCTGGTGAAAGTTTCAAAACTCCGGGTGAATTAGCGCCAGAACTTTCACGTGATGAGTTTGCGTTGTATGACTTAATCTGGAAACGCACAGTTGCATCGCAAATGGCCGATGCAAAAAAGATGCAGATGCGCGTAGATTTTGATGCAAAAACTAGTGATAGTCGCGAAACTATCTTCCGCGCTAATGGCTCGGTAATTACTTTCCCTGGATTTCTAGCTGCTTACGATGATTTAGCTGACGAAAAAGAAGGCGAAGAATCTGAAGATAAGCGCTTACCAGCAATGAGTATTGGGCAGAGCATAAAAGTTGAAGATTACAATTGCGAAGGGCACGAAACTAAGCCACCCGCTCGTTACACAGAGCCAACGCTAGTAAAGAAGTTAGAAGAATTAGGTATCGGCCGACCTTCGACTTTCGCATCGATTATTGCAACGATCCAAGATCGCGGTTATGTTTCAAAGCGCGGAAGAGCTTTAGTACCTACTTTCTTGGCTTTCTCCGTTACTGGCTTACTCGAAACACATTTCACAAAGTTAGTAGATTACGAATTTACCGCCAGTATGGAAGAAGATCTCGACAAGATTGCAAGTGGTGACGCTAAGCGGGTTGATTGGTTACGCGATTTCTTCTACGGCCACGATGGTGAACCTGGATTAAACGAACTATCAGCTGACTTAGGCGCAATTGATGCACGTGAAGTAAATACGATGCGCCTTTCTCCAGAAATTGAGATTCGAGTTGGTCGCTACGGCGCCTATTTACAAGAAGGTGAAGGCGAAACTCGCAAGCTAGCAAATGTTCCGGAATCTTTAGCCCCAGATGAATTAACTTTGGCTAAAGCAATCGAACTTCTGGCTGCGCCATCTGGAGAACGTGAATTAGGAATCGACCCAGCAACTAATTTGCCGATCATTGCAAAGAGCGGTCGCTTTGGTCCATATGTAACTGAAGTTTTTCCCGAAGAACCAGTGGTAGAGGGTGCGAAAAAGAAGCGCAAGAAAGCTGATGATCCGAAACCAAAAACAGCATCACTACTTTCAACAATGACACTTGACACGATTACTTACGAAGATGCATTACAACTTTTATCGTTACCGCGCACACTAGGAACTAATGCAGCAGGTGATGAAATTACCGTTCAAAATGGTCGCTACGGTGCTTACTTAAAAGCTGGTGCTGATTCGCGCACCCTAACTTCCGAAGATCAATTATTTTCAATCACGCTAGATGAAGCGCTCGAAATTTATTCCAAGCCAAAAGAACGTCGCCGTGGAGTTGCTAAGCCTCCTTTGAAAGAGTTGGGTATCGATCCAACGACTCAGAAACCTTTAATTATTAAAGATGGTCGATTTGGTATGTATGTAACCGATGGCGAAACAAATGCGACGTTGCGCCGTGGCGATACAGTTGAAGCGATGACCATCGAACGTGGTCTTGAATTATTGGCTGGTCGACGCGCCTGGGAAGCTGAAAATGGCGGGGCTGCGCGACCTAAGAAGAGTCGTAAAAAAGTTGCTAAAGCAGCGCCAACTTTGACTAAAAAAACCGTTAAAAAAGCGGCGACCAAGCGAGTAGCCAAAAAGGCAGCTGCTGGGAAAGCAAAAACTAAGCCCACTACGATTGAGCCGTGAGCAACACTCTTCCAAGACCGGCCGCGCCGGCACCAGATGAGACTCGAAGTGTTCTGGCAATTCCTGCCTTTCGCCGTCTTTGGCAGGCGATGGCATTTGGTTCACTCGGCGACTGGCTGGGACTATTAGCAACAACTGCACTTGCTCAACAATTATCTGGCGGCAGTTATGCCAAAGCTAACTTTGCAATTGCAGGTGTTTTCATCGCCCGCTTATTACCTGCCGTCTTTCTAGGACCAATTGCTGGCGTGATCGCTGATCGACTTGATCGTCGAATGCTCATGGTGGTTGCCGACATAATTCGCTTCGCGCTCTATATTTCAATTCCGATTGTAAATAATTATTTCTGGCTTTATACCGCAACAATTTTGGTCGAATGTGTTTCGCTTTTCTGGTCACCAGCCAAAGATGCCAGCGTTCCGAATTTAGTTCCGAAAGAGAAACTAGAGAGCGCAAATCAAGTTTCCCTCTTTGCCGCATATGGAACTGCGCCAATTGCAGCGGGCCTCTTTGCAATTCTCGCACTTTTCAGCAGCGCCATTGCTACTGCTTTTCCAAGTTTTAAAGGCACTTCAATCGATATTGCTCTTTACATAAATGCTTTAAGTTTTGCATTTAGCGCATGGACTATTTTCCATTTACGCGAAATACCAAAACGCAATCAATCCGGCAAGAAAGCAGATTCCAGCGTCGGTAAATCTTTGATCGAAGGCTACAAAGCAGTCAGCAGCTCAAAGATTATTCGCGGCCTTATCGTCGGAATGATTGGTGCCTTCATTGCAGCTGGTGCGGTTATTGGTTTAGCCAGAACTTTCGTAGGTGATCTAGGTGGCGGAGATGCTGGTTACGGCGTGCTCTTTGGTTCGGTATTTACCGGTCTGGCAATTGGAATCGCATTTGGTCCGAAAATATTCTCACAATTTTCGCGCCGTCGCCTTTTTGGCGCTTCTTTAACGGTTGCCGGCTCATTCTTAGTTCTACTCGCCGTGATTCCAAACTTCACGCTTGCCGTCTTTATTGTGATTATTTTGGGCGCCTTCTCTGGCGTTTGCTGGGTAACTGGTTTCACAATGCTTGGCCTTGAAGTTCACGATGATGTTCGTGGCCGCACATTTGCGTTTATGCAATCAATTATTCGCGTAACCCTGGTTGCAGTTCTGGCTATTTCACCAATCATCGCGGCCTATATCGGCGAATATCGAATAAAAGTTCGTAATACCGAAGTTGCTTATAACGGTGCTGCAATTACTTTGTTATTCGCTGGATTATTTGCCATCTTAATTGGCGCAGTTTCTTATCATCAGATGAAAGATCGTCCAAATGTTTCTATCTGGAGCGATATTTCAAATGCAATTAAAGGTGAACTTGGTTCGATTACCGGGGCGCAAACAAAAGGAATCTTCATCGCCTTTGAAGGTGGCGAAGGCAGTGGTAAATCAACACAAAGTAAATTACTCAAGAAGTGGCTAGAAGAAGAAGGCGAAGAAGTACTTCTTAGTCGCGAACCAGGCGGCACCGAAATGGGTAAAGATCTGCGCCGAATATTGCTGGATCACTCAACTGGTGAAATTTCACCGCGGGCCGAAGCGCTTTTATATGCAGCTGATCGTGCTCATCACGTGTTCTCAAAGATTCGCCCAGCGCTAGATCGCGGCGAGGTGGTAATTACCGATCGCTACTTCGATTCTTCAATTGCTTATCAAGGAGCTGGGCGGGTTTTGGTTTCAGGTGAAGTTGCGCGAATCTCACGCTGGGCTACTGAATCACTCTTCCCAACTTTAACTATTTTGATTGATCAACCTGCCGAGATTGGGCTAAGCCGCCTAAAGAGCAAAGATAGATTAGAAGTCGAACCAATTGATTTCCACGAAAGAATTCGACAAGAGTATTTGCAATTAACTCTGCTTGATCCAGAACGATACTTAGTAGTCGATGGCCGCCAAAGCATTGAAGAAATTCATCAGGAAATCATTGCTCGCGTAGGTGAAATTCCTGGACTGCGGCGCAATATTCGTGATGCCCAAGGAAATCGTTTAATGAAACCAATTCGTCGCGCTGCTACAACAGCTCGAAATACTGCGCGCAAAACAGTAAAGAAGAAGTAGCGATGTCGGTCTACGATCAATTAGTTGGTCAAGCCCATTTAGTAAAAATTCTAGAAGGCGCTGTGGCTGCTGCTCGTAGCGGTGAAGAGTCGCAAGAGATGACGCATGCTTGGTTATTTACCGGCCCGCCCGGAAGTGGACGATCATCTGCCGCTGTTGCTTTCGCCGCGGCTTTAATTTGTAGCCAAGATGGTTGTGGAACTTGCGTTGATTGTCGTGCGGCAAAAGCCGGCACGCATGCCGATGTAGAAATTATCCGAACCGAAGGTTTATCAATAAAGATTGAAGAAATTAGAGAGCTACTAACTCGCGTGGCTTGGGCACCAGCCATGGGCGGATGGCGAGTGGTAGTTATGGAAGATGCCGATCGCCTGACCGAATCAGCGGCTAATGCGCTGCTAAAAGCCATCGAAGAACCGGGCAATCGCACTGTTTGGTTGCTGTGCGCTCCAACTTTGCATGATGTTTTGCCAACTATTCGATCAAGATGCCGCCATCTCCAACTAGTAACACCTAGTGCCAAAGATGTAGCTGATGTATTGATCAGTCGCGAGGGTATATCACCTGCGATGGCAGATTTCGCAGCGCGGGCTTCGCAAGGACATATTGGTCGCGCCAGATATTTAGCGAGTGATGAAACTATTCGTAATCGCCGAAATACAATTATTAGATTACCAATGCAAATAGTTGATGTGGCTACAGCGTTTAAAGCGGCAGAAACTCTTTTAAATTTGGCGACTGAAGAAGCTGAAAATGCAGCTAGTGCTCGCGATGAAAAAGAAAGTGCTGATTTAGCCGAAGCTTGGGGCAAAGGGGCAACTGGCCGCGGAATGGCTACCGGTGGTTCGAAAGCGATTAAAGATTTAGAGAAAGAGCAAAAATCGCGCACCACCCGAATGATTAGAGATTCTATTGATGGCGCGTTGGTAGATATCGCCACTTTATATCGCGATGTAATGTTTATTCAGTCTGGAACTCAAGGGGCGCTTATAAATCAAGAATTCGCCGCGGATATTTCTAAGATGGCAGAAAGAATCGCACCGGCAAAAACAGTTTCAAAAATCGATGCAATTATGTCAGCTCGAACAAACTTAAGTCATAACGCAGCGCCTCTACTCACACTAGAGGCGCTAATGTGCCAATTAGCTCAAGCATGATTCTAAAGAAAATTGCGTTAATACTTGCTTCACTTTTGCTGTTAACAAGTTGTGCGGCAACTGAACCAGAACCACTTGATTCGTTATCGCAATATGAAACTCAAGAACTTAAGTGGCGAGATTGCTACGGAAATTATCAATGCTCATCTTTGTTGGTTCCAATTAACTACTCAGACTTATCAGTCGGGGCTTTTTCATTAGCATTGTTGCGCTATCAAGCTTTAGATCAAGATCGCCGAATTGGTTCATTGGTCGTAAACCCAGGTGGGCCAGGCTCATCTGGCGTGGATTATGCCTACAACGCTGAATACATAGTGAGCCCCGAGATCTTGGAACGCTTCGATATTGTCGGGTTTGATCCACGCGGAGTCGGCCAGAGCGCTGCAATTAAATGTCTAAGTGATGCTGAAACTGATGCAAGTTTTGCCGCAGACCCGAAACCCGATGATGAAGCTGAATTCGCACTTTTTATCAGTGACGCTCGAGATTATTTTGCAAAGTGCACTGAAAATACTAAATATCTAACGGAGTACGGCACTTTAAATAGTGCACGCGATTTAGAAATTTTACGCGCCGTTCTTGGCGATGAAAAATTAAACTTCTTAGGTAAGTCCTACGGAACATATTTAGGTACTTTATATGCTGACCTATTCCCAGATAAAGTCGGTCGTTTTGTTTTAGATGGCGCAGTAGATCCGAATAGCGGTAACCGTGAAGCAATGATTGGCCAAGCAGTTGGGTTTGAATCCGCGCTAAATGCATTTATTAGTAATTGTTTGAAACGAAATAATTGTGCTTTAACGGGTGATTTAA
>JACCDP010248295.1_pt1 | contig 18395 bp, 15 predicted proteins | sample 7445841 | NCBI WGS metagenome assembly JACCDP01 (sample SAMN15323441, study PRJNA562643) | freshwater metagenome | isolation source: river surface water | place: USA:Blue River Watershed | collected 2017-08-17
TATTGTAAAATACAATAATCTACGCTCAAAGTTAAGTTAATTGTCATAGCTTCACCACTGTCTGACCAATCTAATTCACCGAAATCTGCACTAGTAATAAATGCACCTTTAAGTGTCCATTCTTCTACTTTATCACCTACAGGTCCAAGAACATTGATGGTTAAATCCTTCTTATAAAAATCACTATAACCATCACGACCAGTAACAGATTCATGTCCTAGACGAATCCATTCCATTACTGCTTGCGCACCAGAAGGTACAATTGGATCATACAGTTCGATTGATATATCATCCCAAGTAGTTTTACCTTTATAGTATCTTTGAATATTGATATGGTCAAGGGTTTTCTTTTCGCTTTTTGGTGATGGTCTCTTACATTTCTTAATCAAGAAACTTGGGATACCGTCACAGTATAAAATGAACCTATTTTTAACTTTAGGTTCAAATGTTGTAAAGAAGATCTCATTGCTATTTAGTAAGTCTGCCATAATTGTTTATTCCTTTAGTTATAAATATAATAATAAATTAAAATATGTTGACAAATTTTCAACTATTTGTATAATTTGCTTACGCATTGCGCTTGATGCGCTTTTAATTGTTTAAACTTTGTTTTTTATCGTACAGGTTTATAATTTCCTGTTTTAGTTTTTCTATATAATTCCTGTTGCGCAAAATCTTAAATACTAAATTTTCTGTGCTTAATTCTCCTGATTTATCTAAACCTGCTTGGCGCATATCATAAACATCTTTGATTATTGATTTAAGCTTATCAATATCTTGCGATTTAAGCGCAGAATTAATTTTTCTGACAAAATCATTATATTTTTCTTGAATTTTTTCTTTATCAATTTCAATATTTTCTTTTTGCGGTTCACTTAACCATTTATCTTGCATCAATGAATATACTCCGGTAGATCTATTTTCTTTAGTTACATCTTGAATATAAACTTCAACATTGTGTCCTTTGAGATGAATATCATGTTCATCATTCCACTTTGATTTAAGTGCATTTACCAATTTTTCAACAAGCTCTACATTTTCATCAACATCTTTGAAGTCTATTACTACATGCACATCAAAGTCACTTGTATCTGACCAATTATAATTTGCTAAACTACCTACAAACAATACATCCTTTAAAGGCGCATCAGTTTCTGTATCCGCATAGAAATCTTTGCCTATTTGTAATAGTTTTTCTTTAATTTCCGGTTTTAATTCTAAATTATCCCAGATATTAGGATTTAGTGTATCGTTATAGATTCTTACCTTCATATTTTTATTTTAGCCTTTAGTTCATCTATGGCTTGATGTGCATCTGTGAAAATGATACCATTACCTCCAGAAGCAATAAACGCTTCAATATTGGGAGATAAATCATCTATTAGAATACTATTTGGAGTTGCATACTTGGCTTTGCTTTTGCCAGAATCGCTGAAAATTATAGAAATTGGACCAGACCAATGTGTTCTTAACCAAGATCTTTTACCTGATTCTATATTTTTAATATAGTCCACAGCTTCTTGACGAGGATAATTTCTCAATATTTGAGCTGCGCTTGTACTGGTTAAAAACTTTAATTTGAATCTACCATCAGATGCAAGAGTGGTTAATTCTGTTTTAAAATAATCAAATTCTGGCATTGTATCCATTGTTGACCAAAATTTTTCACCGTCTTTTAAAATAACATTCCAAAATTCTTTTGTTCCTTTGGATGCTTCAAATTCTTTTGGTGGTGTACTTGTTAATTTTTCAAATTGTTTTTCAAAGTCACATAGTACTCCGTCCATATCACAATATATTGTTATTTCAACATTATTTTCCAATAAATTTGCGTCAAAAATTTCTTTAACAATAGACTTCAGTCTTATCATATATTATAAATATACAATTTATTTCATAAATTCAAATTAAGCCTGAGCTTCTTGCCATTGTAATAACAAATCTAATATACCTGTGCTAGCTCCACATGTTGCTACAATAGCTAAAACATCGGGACCATCAGGAAATGTATTTCTACCACCAAATATACTATTATTTAAATCTTTTACTTGAGTCAAATCAATTTCACTCTTTAAGGCTGCAGATGCAGGAACAGTTATACGAAACAATATTTCACCTTGAGTTGGTGCTGATGTGAATGAAGTACTATATTGACTAAAGGATGGTTGAGTTGCAGTTACATTTGATCCTTGAACTTGCACTGCAGCTGATGATGTATATCCGAAAGAAGATGAAATGTTAGTAGGATTAAGAACTCCATAAACTTCCATTTTTGCGGTAGCAGTAACTTCTAATCTTTTTAACAAAACCTGAGATCTGTTTATAATTTCTCTATCCCCTAAATCACCTTGTATAGTATTACTTACACTTGGTGCCAATCTAAATAATAAAACTGTTGATGTCTGATTGGCAGACAGTGATACATTTGTTCTGGATAAATTAAACTGATATCCACGATCTTGATCAAAATTACCATCAATTATTACAGAACTTCCCCAGTGACTTAGAGTAGGAGCAAATGTATTACTATAAACAAATATTGTACTACCTGATGGATGATTTAGTGAAATATTAGCTCCAGTAAAATTTTTAAATTCTTGGTAAATATATGGACTGTATGTTGTATTTCTGGTTACGCCTCCTAAAATGAGAGAATTGCCAACGCTTGATGTAATATTTGTATATGATATAATTTCATTATAAATTGTTCCGCTTTGATTGCTTGTTAATAAACATTGAACAGGATATTCAACAGATGCGGTTGGAAAATATCTACCGTCAGAAATAAATAAATTATTATTTCCAAAACCAGAAGATGAAACTAATGTGGAAATTGCTGCATAATTTGAAGACTCATAACGAGCAGGTAAGTTACCTGATCGCATAAAAGCTTCACTATTCACATTGTTATTTTTTATTCTATGACACCAAATATAATCACCTATCGGACCTCTACATCCAAAGTCAATATATCCTGCACCGTACCAACTATACTGCAATGCCATCATTTGCATTTTTGATATATCAAGAACATATCCTGATGGACCAGTACCGTCTAGTTTATCTATATTAAATTGAGATTGAGGAATTTTTAAATCTGATACCAATGACATTTTTAATGAATTAAAAGATCTCACCCCTTTATATGCAGGTACAATCGTCATTAAATTATCACTGAAGATGGAACTGATGGTATATAACATTCCTCTTATATTTACAGAATCGCCTGTTTTTAATTGTTGTGAGAACCTAGTGCCAGACCCAGTAATTTGAAATGAATTTGGTGTAACAGATATTGTTCCAGCTAATTGTAAAGTAGACGTTCTTCTATTTACACTCAATGTATTGCCATCATATTCAAAATACATTCCATTTGAATCATCAAACAAACCTGCTCTTACATTTGCACCTATCCAATTTGTAACGCTAATTTTTGGTTGTAGAGATAAAGAACCTGTGACATCTGCAGGAGTTCCATTTGACGAACTGATTCTAAATGAATTGCTGTTCAAAATGTCATATACTCTAAAACTACCACTATAACCAAAAGAATTAATTCCACTTAATTTTATAGTTGTTCCTTTTTGTAAATAGTGTTCTGGATCAGTATTAATTGTAATATAAGATGAACTATATGTTGCATTATTAATATCAAATGAAGGTGCAAATAAAACACCTGTTGACCACATTATACTTTTGCCTGATTGATATCTAAAATATCGTTTACTTTGTCTTTTTGCTTCTAAACCATATATTGGTAAGGCAGTACCTAACAAAACACCACCGTCAAAAGGTCTATGGATGAAAAAACTTTCGTTTCTTGCATAAAATGATGCAGAACTTATAACTTGAGATCCACTTTGTTGTGATTTGGATGTAAATATAAATGTATTGCCGTCAGGAACATTTTCAACGAAAAATTGTCCAACGTGTCCAAAAGAACCTGTATCTGTAATAATTAATGGTGCGCCAGGTACTAGTCCATGTGGAGATGATGTTGATGCGGTGAGTGAAGATGTAGGAGAAACATTATTACCGATTAAGCTAATGACAGGTAATGCAGAAGATGCATAAAATCCTCCGGCTCTTAAATTTGAATATGTAGTTGATAAATTACTACCTGATGGAAGTATTCTTCCTCTAGCTTCATAATTAAATAAAGTAGCAGATGCAGTTGATGCGACCACAAAAAATCCTTCTGCTCGGTCAGTAGATGATCCATCTAATCCAAAAATACTAAATACAGATCCTGCTCTTAAACTATGAGAAACTGAACATGAAACTTGTATTTGTGATGGATTTGTTCCACTACTAGTTACAGAAAATATAGTAATATCTCCACCTGGTAATTCAAATACTGAAGGTATTCCTCTTGATGCACCTGCAGATTGCCATTTTGTATTTTGAATACCATATTCAAAATCCGCATCAATTAAAGAAAACGCAGTAGAAACTCTTGTTTTATTTACCGCATCCGTTCCTATTGTTGGCAATGTTACATTTATTACATCTGACTCTATATAAATAGACAATACATCTGTAGAACTTTGTCCAGATGTATCCGCACTTAAAGTAAATGTAGTACATCCATCTAAACTGTTTGGAAATGTAGTCGTATCAAACGGATTAAAAGATCTACTAGCACTTGCTAATGGATCGCTAAAATTATAAATTGTTACGCCTGATGTTATATTTTGAATTAATAACAATTTGGATAAATCTACACAATTTGGTACTTTTACGATGCCTGATCCTGGACCAGACGGTATAAAAATATATTGATTAATTTGCGTTCTTGCCATATTAATATATATCTAACAAATTTAAATTCCAAATACTATATTATTTGGAGTAAATATTGTGGTTGATCTTAGTGTTGTAGATATTACACTTACAGGAGTAGCCATAATGGTCGCACTTCCTGTAACTAAACCTGTAAACACTAGTCTAGTTTTATTTTCATCTACTGATGTTATTGTATAATCGTTAGGAGATACCGATTGGTAACTTGCACTATATACTTGAATCACAGGATATCTAGAACCAAGACTATGTGTAATATTCCACGTAGATGATGCAATTGATTGTGTAAACAAATACACTCCTGAAGAAGAACCAGAAATCTGCAACGAACCAGTGATTCTCATCAAACCCGTAACATTTATTATACTTGCACTAATGTAACTTGAAGATTCACTTGTTTTTGCAAGTGATGAATATGAACTTGTACTTGCGAAACTTGATGTAATAGCAAAACTTGAAGTTAACGCAGAAGTAGCATACGCCGATCTTAATACTTGAATTAATGCTTTTGAATTATCTACAACATTAATATAAGTTGTATTGGGTGAATCGGATAGATATAAAGAACCACTTAAAAGTGGAGTTGTTTTTGTTAATCTTACTACTTTTAAAGAAGTATCTGATAATTTTTGAACTCCATAATCTACATAATTGTCATTCAAACCACCTACAGTTGCGTATAATCTTACAAAAGGTTGTACAGCAGATGATGTATCATTAAATCTTGCATTACTAGGTGTGAAATTGGAAGTGTATCTTGGATAATTTGTTACTCTAAATTCATCAATATTACCGTTAAAAAATTGAGAAGTTAAAAGATAATTGTTTCCTATTAAAAATGGAGCACTTTCTACATCAGAAATTGAACCACTTGCAGCCAAAGTACCATCAATATATAAATACTGAAAACTAGATGACTTTACAAATGCAATGTTTGTCCATTCACTAACAGGCAAAACATTTGATGATGTAATTATATTAACACCATTTTGAACAATTACATTTCCATTTGAGTTAATATATAATTGTGTTCTATTAGATCCAAGTGGATATCCAGTTCCTTGAGACCAAACCACTGGTTGATTTGAATAATTGATAGGATATACCCATGTTTCAACCGTAAATGCATCTGTAGTAGGCAATATTGGAGAATAATACAAAAATGAATTATTAGTTAAAAATAAACTTGAATTTGTAAATTTGTACCTTTGTGTACTTATTACAGGAGATCCACTAATGGAAGCAGTATAATTATTTTTACTGTTATCTACAAATGTATTGGATTGATTTGATCCGCTAAAATGTAATAACAAACTACATGAATTATAAAATTGATCCAAAACAACACTTCCAGAATTCCATTCATCAATTATATTGATATTCCAATTATTACCATCTAATGGCAAATTTGTAAGTGTATACTCTTGACTTTGACTAAAATTTGATAATACATTTTGTACTAAATTACTTGCTGTTAGACTTACATCTGCATTTAATGCATAGCTAGCAGTGGTTGAAAAACTTGAAGTTAACGTTGAATATGGAGATGCATATTGAATTTTTCTAATTTCAATTAAACTTCCCGCTCTTGGTGCAGCATCTAAAACTACCGAATCATAATAAGAAGAACTATCAATATAATAGTGCGTTGTTGGTGTTTGTAATATACCATTAATACTTACCAACAATCCATTTGGATTATTTAAACTAGATGATACGCTGAAGCTTGACGAAATTCCATTTCCAGTATACTTATAAACTTCAATATTAGCATTTCCAACCGAATTTATATATCTAACAGTAATTTTATCTCCTGGTGTTTGAAGAGAATTAAATACTAAAAATCTACTACCAGAAATCGTATAATCTACGGACAGATTTTTTACTAATCCGTTATTGGTAACTATTATATTTTTTGGTATAGTTACTTGTTGACTTAATGTAAATACTGATTGACTTATTGCTACATCAATATTTTGTAAATCAATAACAGATGTATTAGGATTAGACTCAGCAACTAATGATGTAAATTTAAATAATGAGATTTTTTGATTTGTGTCTGGTACAGATGTGAGTGCCAATTGACCATCTGTTAATGTAAAATCTTTGTATGGAATCATTGAAGATCCACTCAAAAAAACCATCGTATTGGATATATCATATGTAGTATCTCCAATATTATAACTTGATGATACTCCATTACTAGATGCGGTTGTAAAATTGATACCAACCAAGCCTGACGTTGCTAATGTAGTTCTTCTTAAACTTTTGTTTGAAACAACACCAACACCATATATTCTTACAGGACTGACAGATGAACTAATTGCAATTCCTATAAAATTAGATGCGGTAAGATATGATAAATTCAATGTTGAAGTATATATTTGTATACTTGAACTATAAAAAGATCCTGAAGAAAGAACAGAACCATAATATGTGCTACCACTATCTTTTGTAATATATAAATTAAAATTGTTATTTAAGTTAAACGAAGACGTAACTGGTTCTGCTAATATTACTACACTTACATTTTCTACATTTGTATTACACAACTTATAGTCAGTAAACAACGAACTAGAAAATGCACTACCTGTAGGATCTGATCCTATATTATCATAAAACGCAATAGATTGTGTTGTAAATGAATTTGATTGATATCTAGAAACATCACCTGTAACCCTAAACTCATCAATAAAACCACTCCAATATGTTGTTCCACCGCCTGTAGAAGCTCTTCCCAAATTTAAAATTTCATTTGAAACTGAGGAACTATTGCTTCCAGATAATTGTAATTGACCATTTAGATAAAATCTAATAATATTATTGGTTCTAGTAAACGCATAATGATTCCAGTTATTAATACTAGGAACATTTACACTTGAAGGTAACAAACTCCACAGAACACTATTAGATGAATCTTGCGAAAAAATACCAGCGTTTCCAAGAGAAAATATATTTTTTGATGGTACGAACGAAGAAACTGTAGATCTAGCCCAAAATTCAACGGTATAATCAGATCCTAAATTTAATGCGGATGATGTTATAAATCCATTTCCGTTAACAGATAATGACGAACTATTAAATTTATATTGACTAGATGTTACAACTGCATCACCAAAATAAAATAGACTAGAACTTCTTGCACTAGAATCAAAGGACGATGTAGTATTATTTGAGCCACTAAAATGTAATAATAGATCTGTATAAATAAAATATAAATCGCCCAATGGCAATTCATTTGTAAAGTATCCTTTTGATCCATAAGAACCACTTGGATAAAAGAAAAATGAAGACGATTTAAAAATACCAAGATCATTGTTAAAATCGTCAATAAATCCATTGATTAAATCGTATCTTGATAATCCTTCTCCTTCTTGCGATTTAAATGCGGTAACTATATTATTATAAGAATTTTGAACTGATACATCATCAAATGAATCAGTTGTAAGAACACCACTTCCTGTAATAACTCTTGCTTGTGCATTTGCAGCATAACTTGCAGTAATAGAATTGCTAGAACTAAGAGAGGATAATGCAAATGTTGTATAACTAGAACTAACAGCATAGTCAGCATAAGATGTTGCACTAGAAGTTAATGCATAACTTGCAGTGATAGAATAATCTATACTACCACTGAAACTTCCTGTGAAAGATCCAAGGAAACTTCCACTCTTAATTAGTTCTGTTGATAATTTTCTCACTTATATAATTATCAAAAGTTTTTTCTAATGTTCCAATAATCAATTCTTTCTTGGACTTGTGTCCAAGAATCAGGACATCTAATATAATCTAATGATCCTGTAACCAATGTATACGATAAATCATCATTATATATTTTATAATCAGGAACTGGTATTATAACTGTAGGAAATGCACTTAAATATGGATATTTTATCCGTATTGGTCCTCCATCATCCAATTCAACTTCAACATCTTCTCTAGAACCATATGTTGCAACAAATTCCCTACTTTGTTTATCTTCTATGTTGTGTATTATAATATATTTCATATCTATAAATATCATTGATCAACTTTTTGTACTGTAATTGAACCCGCACCGCCAGATGAACCAGGCGATCCACCTCCATTAGCTTGTACTGTTCCTGTATTACTGTAAGTGCCTCCATAAACAATAATTATTCTTCCACCTCCAGAAGATCCTCCAGAAGACCCATTTGCAGCATTTCCTGTTCCACCGGCACCACCATTAGATCCATTTGAACTTATTGTTCCTGTATTGGATACATTTCCTCTGACAATAACAATGAGCAATCCACCTGTTCCTGTTGATCCTGGCGAACTAGGTGTTGCGGTACCACTTCCAGCTGAAGATGACCCACCAGTTCCTGCTGGTGTACCTGCACCACCACCACCACCACCTACACCAGGTCCACCTGTTATGGCAAAACCACCTGAACCACCAATTTCACCTATAGCACTGGTACCAGCAGGCGCAAACGCACACCATGCCGCACCACCACCTCCACCACCTCCACCTCCGGCAAATAAAGATCCATAACCACCATTTCCGCCAGGACCTCCAGCAGAAGGACCAGTAGGGCAAGTGCTTCCTCCGACACCACCACCTCCACCCCCACCACAAGAAAATACACCAGCTGTACCTGCTGCAGGTGCTACAGTAACAGCAACCGGATTTCTTAATGGTACTGTTTGTCTATATTTAGGATACCATATGCTTCCACTAGGGGAAAAATTCCAACTTTGAACACCTGATCCACCATTGCTGGATGTATTGAAACTCAAAGAAGTATCAGGAATGTTATAATTAAATTCTGTTGCTTTATTACCTACACCACCACCTTTCGCAGTCATTGTTAATGTACCGGCAACATTTAAATCTCCTGTACAAAAAATCACTAAACCTCTACATGGATTTGATGTTGTAACAGTAACACCTAAATTAATTGTACAATTTTTATATTGTTTTACTACTATTTCTCCATGATTATCCGATGGAATATTAGTATTTGATGAAAATATAACATCGCCTTCTTCTCCTGTTCCATAAAAATTTTCATATGAAGATAGTCCATCCAATAATTTATTGTTACTAAAAATTTGATTGAATGTAGAAATTTTTAATTTTCTATTTTGTAGATCTGATGTAGATCCAGATAAGTCGGTAATCAAAAGCAATGAATTGTCATTTGTTTTACTTCCTGTCAAAACAGGCATGTCTGATATTCTTATTCCCATAATATTAAATTTTTAAAATATTGATATTTCTCTTAAAGTTATAGATCCTGCACCACCTGTTCCACCATTTAATGGCGCAGTACCACCACCAGCACCACCACTAACTGTAATGCTTCCATTATTTACATATGATCTAGTATATAAAATAATTACTCTTCCTCCTCCTGATCCACCTCCACCGCCAGCTGTTCCTGTTCCTCCTGATACTCCATTTGCACTAATAATTCCAGTAGATCCAATTGTTAATGATCCTTTTACAACCAACATAATAAGTCCACCAGTTCCTGTACCACCTGATACACCTGTACCACCACCTGATGTACCACCAGGATTTCCTGCACCTCCACCAAAATTTGTAGTTACTGCATTTCCACCTGCACCGGCATACAATGCACCAGCTGTTGCGGATGGTCCCGAACCACCACCAGAACCACCACTCCAACTTGTACCAAAACTTCCAGAATTACCTAAGTATCCACCTCCTCCTCCGCCAGTTTGTCCAAGCGATGCAGCAACTCCATTTGCACCAGGTCCACCGCCAGCAGCACCTTGAGGATATATAGGTATATGACCAGTTAAAGATGATGTAGGAAAAAATAACATAGGCACATAACTACCCATAAATCCTTTGGCTTGATACACATAATGTGCAACACTTCCAATTGAATTTGCTCCTTTTCCGGTCATTGTTAAAGTACCATTTATTACGCAATCTCCTCCTATATAAATTAACAACCCTTTACATCTATTAGATACAGTAACAGTATGTCCTACATTTAAAGTGAAATTTTTATAATTTTTTACCAATACTTCTTGGTCGTTTGTAGTAGTATAAGTGACACTTCCAGTTGATGTAAAATCGCCATCGGCTCCTGTACCATACCAAGTCAATGCGGATTGACTAGGCAAATTAGCAAAATTTTTCAATGCAATTTTTTTATTATAATCAATATATCCGTCTGGCTGTATATCACTTGTTTCGTTTGGATCATAAACAGTCATATAATAACTGCTTGTTGTCATGGTTGATTCGGTTAAATCTGTAATTCTTCTATTTGGCATAATGTTAATATATGATAGGATATCTTTGGTATAAATTTGAAATTATTAAACTTCCTGTTCCGCCATCTCCTCCTCTTAAACCAGATCCAGAACCAGCCCCACCAATTCCTCCTGTTACAGTTATAGCGGGTGACGAACTACTACTAGTAAATGATTTTCCATAGTATACATACACTACACCACCACCGGAACCACCTCCACCACCACCATTAACTGATACCGCATTTCCACCATTTGATCCGTTTGATCTAATACTTCCTGATGGACCAATAAGTAAATTTCCCTTTACCATTAATATTAACAATCCACCTGTACCTTCTCCTCCATTAGGATTGCCTCCTGGATTACCCGCACCAGCACCTCCACCACTTCCTGCATTTCCACCTGCACCTCCATTTAATGCAGCATGTCCTCCAAAAAATGCAGAACCAGAACCAGCTCCACCGCCACCACTGCCACCACTAAAAGATGTTCCTGCACTTCCAGATCCACCAAATGTTGGAACAGCTCCTGATCCTCCTGATGCACCGCCACCACTATATCCACTTCCAGATCCTAATAATTGTAAAGATCTACCATTTGAACCTGTAGTACTAACCGAATTTGAGTTTCCCGCAGATCCGGTAAAAGAAACTAATGATCTATATGAAGATGATGGAAAAACTACATCATTCCAATAATATCCTAAATTTGGAGGATTTAATGGAAAAAATGATGCGTCTATACCAACACCAGATGCGCCTTTTGCAGTCATACTCAATGATCCGCTGATTATGCAATCTCCATCAACAAATATTAACATTCCGTCACATCTATTAGTTGGAGAAACCAATAAACTTTCTGATATAAATAAACTGCTAAAATTTTTAATTATGGGATCTCCATCAGTTACCGATGAAAATGACGAACTTACTTGAACACTGCTTGAAAAATTACCGTCGCCGTCTCTATTGTCTCCAAAATAGAAAAATCCAGGAGTAGTTGTTGTATATGATGATGTTGTTTGATAAAACTTAAACAACTCAATCAAACTAATTTTTTTATTTTTATTTGATCCCGTTGCCAATAAATCAACGATAGGCACATACATAGATGCGCTTACCGTATAAAACTCTGATAAATCTGAAATTCTTGTTGGCATATTTTAACTTAAAACTCTTGACCAATTAAATGATTGAGATATACTTAATAAATATCCGCTTTGTTTATTTTGAGAAGAATTAAATAAAAATGAAATTAAATTTTTATTATCATTTACACCTATTCCGAATGATCTGATATCTGAATTGATTGATTCTGCATCATTAAAAATAGCAACTTTATTTATAGAATATCGTGATGATGTGTATGGTGATACATAATAAATTGATTTTGTAACATAATTACTTGTTCTATTTATATTTGTTCCCCAAGAGGAAAATGAAGATGAATCAGATGATGTATAAATATAAAGTCCGCCATATGAACTTGTAGGCAAACCGTATATATTATAATTATTATAATAATATGGTTCATTTCCGTGATAACTGTCATCAAAATAACTAGTTCTTCCACTTGGTGTAACTTTACTTAATCCGTATGATTCACATTGTACACTTCCACTAACAGTTGTTGATAAAAGAGTTGATGAAGAAATTGGTGTAATTGGACTTATTCCAACATTTAATTCGTATAAAACTATTAATTCTTGACCGCTATTTAATGTTACTGCCGAACCACTTGGTCCTTCTGTCAATCTTATTCTACTAAATAACGTTGGAGAATTTGATACAGGCGACCATCCAAATCCTATTTCTCTAACTGTAGTAGATAATGTCGTTGTGACTGTATTTAAGTAATAAATTCTTGTATGTTTTACTCCATTATTTTGTAACTGTGAAGAACAAACACCATAATATCCTAATGGAGAATCAGGAGTCAATGAATTGTCATTTGTACCTCCTATTCTATATAGTTCTGCTGACATTGTGGTTTGATTTGCAAGATAAATGGTATAATTATTATTAAATGTTACACCTGTAGGAATCGTACCATTTATATTAGTTACACTACATGTTAATGGAGATAATATTGAAGAAATAGAATATTCCCCATCGTTTTCAATTTTTATAACATTATTTACATCCGAATTAATCACCGGACTTGCAGTTGGATGTGTATTCAAAAATGTAACAATACTTGCACTTCTATAAACCAAAGAATTATAATTATTTGGATTATAACCATTTCCAGAGGTGTAATTTATTACATCAGGATTTGATGTTTTTCTTGTTTCAGCACTGCCTGTACCAATTATACAACATGTTGTCAATTCAGCGAATGGTTTATATGCGATTTGATCCATTCCCAAATTTAAAATTAAATTTTTGATATTACCACTATCTTTAATTATCTGTCCATTTTCTTTTACAAATAAACGTGCATTACCAGATAAACTATATGAAATATCTTTATTCATTCAAATAATAAGTATCACTTTTTAAAAATTTATATTATTATAATTAATAAAGGACACTCGTTCATTCAAGTAAAAATTCACTAAAATCTTCTAAATAAAGGGATCTTGAATTTTCTAATAAAATAGTACTTCCTGTGGAAATATTTTCTGCAGGATAATAATATGTTCCTAGTAAAACATTATAACTTCCAGATTCAGCACTAGCCGTAATTTGTAAATTGTATTCTAAATAAATTAACTCGTTATTTTCGTAGAGTATAGAACGGTTATTTTCCAAATCTATTGTATTAGATATTGAATTGATTGATTCTGAAACAAAGTAGTTTGTTTTTAAATTCAAAGTAATGTTACCAAACTCAGTATCAAGTCTATTATTATATCGGGATGAAAAATTTAATACAGATGTATATTCTTTATAAATGTAACTGCTTGTATTTTCAAACAAAAACGGATCTGCATTTTCCAATGTTATTGGTTCTTGAAAATTTAAAAAATTTGGATCGTATGATCTATAAAAAACAAAAAAATTGTTTGTCATAAATAATTCTCCACACAATTTCCCAATAGATAATAATTTGATTTATAAAATGTATAAACCGAAACATAATTTGAAAGTGTTCCTTGTGGAGAAATACCAGCAGACCATTTTACTGTTGATGGAAATGCGGGTATAACAGTAGAAGATCCTGTATTTGCTAATATAAATACCAAAGATTTACCGGGAAATGTATTTGTAAATGTATATGATTCGGAATTAGAAACTTGTTTTTCAAAATTATCATTTATTAACCAATCAATATTTGTTCCTGTTAAAATAGTAGGTGGAACTGCTTTTGGAGTAGTACTAATTGCAGTAGTAGTAACCACTATATATCTAACTTCAATATCAGTATTATCGGGAGGTGGTACTGTAAAAGATAAATACGAACCAGAATTTACTGTATAATCAATTGTTGGTTTTTGTATCAGACCATCCAAACTAACAATTACATCATAATCGTGATACACATACTGTTGAGTCAATAAAAATAAAGAAGAACTATTATTTCCTGTATAATATTCTGCTCCTATTGACGATGTTGCAAAACTTACTTGTAAGGCAGTAGAAAAATATCTGACTTCAACATTACTTCCTGATGTAGGTGGTGAAGTAAATACTAATGTAGATTGACTGACTACATTGTAACTTGCGGTAGGTCTTTGTCCTATACCATTTACAAACACTATAAAATCAGTTGCACTTTTTGAAAGTTCATTTAATCCATAGTCTGTTGTAATTCCATCACTTACAAATTGTTGAGTGCTTGATGTTAGTGTTGCTGTAATTATACTTGAAGTATTTACTAAAATCCCGCCGCCACCTCCGCCACCACCAACACCAAATCCAGAAGATGCGGCAGATGCTGAAATAAATGTAGGCGAAATATAACTAGATGTTGTTGAAAAAGACGAACTTATAGATGTATTTGAAAATGATGATGATATTGATATACTAGAAGTTTCTGCCCAACTGCTTGTAATCGGATATGTAGATCCGGTAATCAATGATGATCCGCCGCCTGTTCCAAATCCAGATGATGCAGCGGATGCAGAAATAAAAGTGGATGATATAAAACTAGAGGTATTGGAAATAGAAGCGCTTACAGCTCTAAGTGCCCAACTACTGGTTATTGGGTAAAGAGATCCGCTTAATAATTGATCTGATCTTAATTGATTGAGTGCCATCTATATTAAATATCATTGACTTAATATATCCAACCAAACATTTTTAATTTGGTTTTGTAGTTGTATTTGCACTAACAGTTCCAATCCATTTGTTATTATTTTTGGTCCGTAAAACATAAATTATTTATTTGATAAAACCCAAGATTTTGTATCTTCGTTCCAAATATATATTTGTCCATCATTTGGATGTGAAATTGGAGGATTCCACAAACAAGATTGTTCGTCTAAAATCCAACTTGGATATGGTTTTGGTGGTATAAAGGCGTCTAACTGAACATCATATATAAAACCAATTCCTGCATAATTTTTTCTAAATGATTTGGATTGATCGATGTCTGGTAAATTTGTTATTGGATTGTAATATATTCCTCCTTTAGTATTATAACTAGTTCGTTTACATATTAGTCTTCGTTCTTGTGTATAATATAATTCCCAATTATAGATTCCTTCATATTCATCTTTGCCGACGATGACATCTACTACTATATTGTTTTTATCTAAAAAAGCGTAATGTGCCATATTGTTAAAAAATTAAAAAACGATTGTTCCTGTACCGGCGGTAAATTTATATACTCTATATCCTGTAACTATCGGTTGTTCATAAGTAAGTCCTGAGCCGATTATAGATATAGGAGGGTAAGTATTAGAATATGATATTATTACAATTCCAGAACCACCATTACCACCTGTACCTGATAAAGTTCCAGTGTTACCTCCACCTCCACCTCCACCTCCAGTATTGACTGTTCCATTATTACCATTATAATTTCCAGATAATTTACCTCCGCCTGCACCACCTCCACCAATACCACCTGTTCCTGCTCCTGTACCAGAACGATCCCAAGTCGAATCTCCACCACCTCCACCGCCAGCATAAGTTACTGATGTTCCTGTAATTGACGAACTCGTTCCGTTTCCTCCATTAGATGTTCCGCCTGTAGCACTAGCACCACCTCCACCTCCTGAACCTCTATAACTATCCCCCGCATTCGTTCCATTACCACCGTTATTTCCTTGTGATGGTGACACTGAAGGAGTGTTTCCTGAAGCGCCAAATGTATTCATTGCTGCACTACTACCTGCACCGCCACCTGAACCACCTGTACCTGCGGTATTAGAAGTAAAAGCCTGACCGCCTCCTCCTCCTCCAGTAGATGTGATTGTTGAAAAAATAGAATTTGATCCTGAATTTCCAATTAATGCTCCTGTTCCGCCTGCACCAATAGTAATTGTATATTGGTTGCCTATAGTTACTGATAATCCAGTTCCGGTTCTATATCCGCCCGCACCACCACCGCCACCTCTATCATTAGCACCACCGCCGCCACCTGCAATAACCAAATATTCAACTGTAAAAGTTATGTTTGCATTAGTACTATTATATCTGGATGTAGTTAATGTTTTAATATTCATATTAACTTATTTCTGTACCAAATAGGTTAAATGATTGACTAATAGATGATGCGTAAACTTGAACTTTATCATATTGTCCAAGCGTCATGCCGATTGTTAATGATATACTATCATTTGCAGGTATAACGGTGTCGTATGCCAAATAACTTTTGGCTTGAAGCGATGAACCTGATGATAACACTGCGATTCTGAATGTACCATTTGTTACTGCTAAATTGGCTATATTTAGTGTTGAACATACTGCGGATGTTGCAGCAGGTACTGTATATAAATCGGTACTGGATGTTAAAGCAGGATTTGATTGTCCTAAAATTTTATATGTTGTTGCCATATTCTATATATATTTTTAAATTTTGATTTACCCCAACAAAAATGGATGAAATGATTCTCCAGAAGGAACATTTATAACACAACTAGCTGTTAATGCATAACTACTAGTTACCATTACATTCGTATAATCAAGTACATTTACATACACTCTGTCTACACTTGCACTTAATGTACTACCAGATCCACTGAGCGGTTGACCAGTAGCAGTCATCTTTCTTATCTTTAAAGAACTATCTGATAACTTTTCAACACCATAATCTACTGTTGAATCATTCAACCCACCAACTAATCCAATATACTTGGTTTGTAATTGTGTAACGCCGATATTATCTGGAAATGCAGATGCGGGTACAGTAAAACTACCAGTATATCTTGCATATCCCTTTGTAATTCTAATTTCATCTATATAACCATTAAAATATTCCGCACCAGGACTAACAGAAAAATAATCCCATACACCTATTCTCAAAGTTTGTGAACTTGCTGCAGGTGTATTTAATCCATTAATTGTACCTGATAATGTTCCGTCTATAAAAACTCTGCCAGTTGTTCCTGATTTTACCATTGCAAAATGATGCCATGCATTATTAGATGGTGTAGTTGCATCTATATATTGTTCGTTTGCATTTGTAGTTGCATAAAAATAAAATCTTATTGATCCACCGATGCCTCTAATTGAAAAGGATAATCCTGACCAATTTGTATTATTATAAAATCCTCTATGTAATAAACCACCATTTCCTATAGTTGAACTATATGCCCAAAATTCAATTGTATAATCCCCCGTCAAATCAAATACTGAATTGCTAGCTATACTAAGATAATCATTTGTACCATCTAAAAGTAAACTACTTCCACCAAATTTGCTTTGAACAGTACTTATAGATGCACCATTATTTGATGTAGCTGTAAGATTGTTTGGACTATTATCAATAAATGTAGTAGTACTGCCATTGCTACCACTAAAATGCATCAATAAACTACAACTGTTATAATATTCATCGCCTACAATAGAACCACTATTCCATTCTTCAACTACAGTTACACCCCATTTATTTCCCGTCAAATTTAGGCCTGATATAACATTATCTTGTGAAGTCGTAACATTATACAGAATTGTTTGATTTGCAATGCTGCCTGTTTGAACTGCACCACCGCTTCCACCTGAACCACCATTCATTGCATACGATGATGTTACAGCGTAACTAGCAGTTCCTAATAAAGAACCTGTAATAGATCCATTTGGCTGAATTAATGATTGTCGTAATCTTGTAAATGGCATAAATTAACTTGGCTTTGGATACTTTTGTTTTATAGGGTCAATTATATTAGTTTTCCACGCATCAATTCCATTATGATAAATATAATCCATTTGTTCACTAATAGA
>JACCDP010471851.1_pt1 | contig 18395 bp, 17 predicted proteins | sample 7445841 | NCBI WGS metagenome assembly JACCDP01 (sample SAMN15323441, study PRJNA562643) | freshwater metagenome | isolation source: river surface water | place: USA:Blue River Watershed | collected 2017-08-17
AAAAAGAAAACCCGCCAAAGCGGGTTAAATAAAGTGGTGGCCCAAGCCGGGATCGAACCGGCGACACACGGATTTTCAGTCCGTTGCTCTACCGACTGAGCTATCGGGCCAAGTCTTGTATCACTTTACACGAATGGATGGGATATTTCAAGACTCAATCCATCCTAGGCTTCAAAAGAAAACCCCTTAAAGTAAGTCTTTAAGGGGTAATTGATTTTGACTGGCGGACCAGACGGGAATCGAACCCGCGATCTTCTCCGTGACAGGGAGACATGTTAACCGCTACACCACTGGTCCAACCTTATTAATATATATTTTTAATCAATAATTATCAAGTTAAATTGTTTTAATTTTTTCTTTTATTATTGCTTTATTACTATTTTTTTAAACAAATTCATGGCTTTTTGGACAGTTACGTCAGAATTATAATGTTCATGCTCACCCCATCTTCCTAGCCCATATATTTGGAAATTTGAAAAAAAATCAAGTATGTTTTTTATTGCTAGTGGTTTATTAATAGTATTTAGAGGATAAGCATAGTCATTGATAAAATAAGGATTATTTTTTTCAACTACAGGTACAAAAATTTCTCTGTCACTTCTTGATTCTGTCCAAAAGCCCTTTGAATTTGGTAAAAAATTACTTCTTAGTAGTATCCTATGATAATAAATTTTCTCATTGGGAAAATAAATCCAATGTGCATTAGATGGATAATTATTACTATAGTATCTCGTAGTAATTGAATTGTGCTTAAGTAATGATATCGAATTATTAATTTTTATAGGTAAATTAATTATTTTTTCAAAAGAACCCCATGGAATTGTATTTATAATAATTTCAGCTTGATAGCTTCCTTTATTTGTTAAAACTGTTTTATTTGTAAAATCTAATTCTTTAATTTGAGAATTTAGAGATAAATTTGAATTAATATATCTGCCGATTCTTGACCATACCTCACCATAACCGTATTTCTTAGGATATAAGAAGTTTTTGTGGGCAGGTAAATCACCTAATGTTTTTTTTTGAATAATAGACATAATAGTTTGATTGAGATCAACATTAGGTAACTTATTAAGCCAATATGTTCCAAGTTCATCTAACTCACTAGAGAAAAGTTTTCTATTGTATGGCAACATATAGTTATTTGCAATTTCGTTACCAAGTTTCCAATAAATCCAATCTGTGAATTTTGTTGGAGGATCAATAGTTTTTTGAGAATTTATAATAGACATAATATATTTAAATTGGTTATCAAAGTCTAATTGCCATAAATTTGATTCAATTGGATGATCAATAAAAGAATTATGAATAAATATTTTACTTATTCTTTCATAATGATTCCATTCTTTCTCGGGCATAAAATCAAATAAGAATTCTAGTACATCGGTTCTAGTAGTGTCTAAAAAGTGTCCACCACCAATATCCATGTAAGAGTCATCAACGATTTTTGACCTACACAAACCACCTACCTCATTTAATTTATCTAAAACTAAAAATGAGTTAATTCCTGCTTTTTTAAGTAAAGCAGAAAAAGTAAGTCCAGCAGGACCAGCGCCTAGTATTAAATAATCTACTTTAGTAATATCCATATAACTACCTTAAATTATCTAAACAAAACCAATTCTTAGGTGAATTTAACTCTAACCAGCTATTTTTATTCCTAACATAATATTTAGGATAAATTACTATACCTTTATTAAAACTTAACACTCTCGCCCACCAAGAAAAAGTACTATTTGGTAATATAGCATGTTTACAATTACGCATCAGAAAAAATTCCGAAAGTTCTGATTGATTTTGACATTCAATAAAAAAATAATTTTCTTTAATTCCCAAAATTTCCTTAGCATATGGAATATCATCGGAAAAAATAAAAAACGAAGGATTATTAATTTTATCAGTCATTATATTTATAGCTCTTCTAAAATATGTTGGATTACATAAATCATGAGAATACCTATTTTCAACTTTAATAAAATTTCCCCTTCTAACATGAATCATAACTGAATTTGTGGAACTAATTAATCTAAATGTTTTTTGATAATAGAAAGTTAAATCAAAATTATTACTTATATTGTTAAATAAATGTTTTTCAACTGATATTACATAATCATAGTTTTGCCATAATCCGTCAAAAAAATAATCTTTATTTTGATCTAGGTTTAAGATATTTCCATTAAATGAGTTGAATGGGGAATTAGTAATATAAGTATTTTTAAGATTTTTAACTTTTCTTGATAAGAAAACTCGGGATTCTAATAAAAATCTATTATGGATAAGTTTCTTTGTTAATACTGGAAAAAAATTAGCAAAGCGTTCTGGTAAGAATTCCTTATAATTAAGTCTCTTAATTTCTTTTTCAGTTGCCAAAATAAAATTTTCATTTTTGAATAAAGCCGGAATTGCAAAACCATATGGAAAACCATTTCCTAAATTTTTTACATTATCATTAGCAAATGAGGTTATATCTATCTTAGGAATTGAATTGTAAGTATTTTTAATATTTAGATAAATTGAATACTGAAATAATTGATTTCCAATACCGCTGTAGAATTTTACAATATTCATAATTACATTTTACAACAAACACCTTAATTAATGAAAATAATATTATGAATAATTATTAAATGATTCAAAATAAGTTTTATAATTCTTACAATTATATTAAAATGCTTTTATGATTAGAAAATTAAAATTATTTGTTGTTAACTGTATTTCTATTTTTGGTCTTGTTAAACTTTCTTTTTTAGTTGAAAGAATTCTAAAAAAAGATAATTATATTAAAGTCATTAATTTACATTCAACAGAAAAAATTTATTTTACTAATTTTCTAAAGTCATATAAAAATATAATTAAATATTTTGACATAATTACTCCCAATCTTTTTATTAGTTTTTTAAATGGGGAGTTTAAACCTAATAGGCGATCATTATTATTTACATTTGATGATGGCCTTGAATCTAACTATTTTTTTTATACTGAAATCTTAATGAAATTGAAGATTAATGCTATATATTTCCTCCCTTTAAACTTACTTGGTAAATTAACATCTATTGAAAATTCTATAATTCCTTATGGGAAAAAAATTATGAATAAAATGCAATGTTTAGATCTACAAAGTTTTGGTAATTTCATTGGGTCACATACTTTAAATCATTGTAGATTTACCATTAATATTGATAATAAAAAAATTACCTCTGAATTAATTGATTCAGCAAAAATACTTAAAAATGATTTTTCAATCTCTGAATTTGCCTTTGCCTGGGTAGGTGGTGAAATCAATACGTATAATAGATATGCAAATAAAGTCATTAAGACAATTTACAATTTTTCCTTTAATACCATTCCTACTAAAACTTACTATGGAAACAACAGATTCAACATAGGAAGAACGAATATAGAAATTGCAATGGATTATAATGAGATATTATTCAGATTAAGTATTTTAAATGAATTGAGATATTTGATAAAAAAGTTATATTATATAATTTTGTTAAATGAATAATTATTCAATAAAATATTTTTTTTCAAAAAGTTTACCTCCTAAATTTATTTTCGACTTTATTTCCTTACATAATAGTATTTTTAATATTGATTTTTCTATTGAATTATTCAACAAAAAATACCTTGATAATCCTAATGGTGAATCTCTATTTATATGTATGTATATGAATGATAAATTAGTAGCATCTAGATCATTTCTTAATAACGGGTTATTAAATAAAAATGAGAAAAATATTTCATTATATCAATCTTGTGATTCTATGATACATAAAAACCATAGAGGAAAAGGATTTTTTACGAAATTAACTATTTTTGGTATAAAGATTTTAAAAAGTATACATGAAGATATACATATTTTCACTTTTCCTAATTTTAATTCAAAACCAATTTATGAGAAATTTGGTTGGACAAATATAGGTTATTTTTATATAAAATTGATTTTATTTAAAAATTGTCTCGAAAAGATAAATATTCCTTATTTTGAAACAACTAAATTCAATTATTATGTTCGAAATAAATATTTTTTATTATATAAAAATAATATATACATTCTAGCTAGAAAATATTTTTTCTTTTATATAGTCTTGGGTAAAATTGATCGTCATTTTCTCAATACAAAAACGATGAAAAAATTACCAATATTTTATATTCTTTATTATAAAAAATTTTCAAAAAATCATAAGAACATTTCATGTAAATTTAATAGAAAAACTTTTTTATTTTATTATGATAACAAAATAGATTATATTTTACCTTTATATTTTGGTGATTTTTTTCTTTAGAAAGAATTTAAGAAAACTATAATTTTGAATAATAAGTTCATTTTTAATGACAAACTGAAAAAAAATATACATTAAAAAAGATAAAAATAATGATATTGTATCAAATAATAAAGTATCAATAAATAAATAATCAAATATTAAAATTACTAAAATTATAATTGGAATTCCATACAAAGATTTAAATAAAGATAAATTAAGATTGGATTTTCCTAAAATTCGTATTGAAAAAATAAAGGTAAGTAAAAAAGCGAAAATCTCAGAGATCAAGAGAGCAAGTACAGGAGCAAAAATAGATATTTTCGGAAATAAAATTATATTAATAAGTAAACTAATTAATGAAATAAAAATTGAAACTACCATCAAAAAATTTTCTTTCTTAAATGGAAGCAAAATAGTCTGGGAATAAAAGCCAGCAAGTGCTGAAAAGAAGAGTGAAAAGGCTAATAATGAAAGCAGTTTATTTGAAATATCTATAGAATTACCAGTTAAAATCTGAATAAAAAAATCAGGTTTAACAATTAGGAAAACAAAAATAGGAATTAGAATAATAAGCAACCAATTAAGTATTTTTTTAAGGTTCATTAAATACTCTGAAAAATTTGCTTTAACTAAATTAGACATCGTAGGTAAAGAAACTATAAATAAAATAGAAATTATTCCTTTGAAAAGATTAATAATTCTAATAGAAAGAGAATAATATCCAACTTCAGTCAAAGAACCAAAAAAACCAATTATGCTAATATCAAGATTGAGATATATAGCACCTGTTATCGTGGTTATAAAAATTATCATTATAGGCCTAAAATGTTTTTTAATGCCCAGATTCATGGTGAAGTTTAAATGTATAAATCTCCGAATATAGATAAACATAATTAAACTTTGAATAAAATTGATTAGAACAAATAGGTACACGTATAAAGTTACATGGTTAGTATTTTTTACAAAAAGAAATACAGTTAAAAGTAAAATTAGATTAGATATAATATTAATTATTGATATAATCTTAAATTTCTTAAGCAAGCTATATAACCATTCTAATGAAAGTAATTTAGAAAAAAGTAAAAATGAATAAATAAACAAGATATAGTAGGCCCTCCAAAAAAATATGAATAAGACAATAAATAGGATAAAAGAAAAGAGAGTAGATAGTAAATTTATAGAAAAGATTTGAGAAGAAAATAAATTAATATCATCTGAATCTCTCATTCGAGATCCTTCCCTTATTGAATATGAATTTATTCCTAAACCAGATAATAATAAAAAGTAAAATGTAATATTATAAGCAAATGCATTGATTCCTAGAGCTTCTAAGGTAAAAATCCTTGTTAGGTATGAAAAAATAAAGAAAGTTGATAGAATATTAACTATATTCTTAAATAACATAAATATGGTGTTTTTCTCGAAAGATTGGTTCATAAATTATTAGTAGAAAAGAAATAATACAAATATTTAAGGATAAAAGAAATATATGTTCTTAAAAATCCTCTTTTTCTTGTATGTAATATAATCATTCCATATTTAGAATTAGTAAATTTTAAAGGCTGGAATAGTCTACTTACCGAGTTTTTTGATTCAATTTTTTTTGTTAATTTATACAAATTTGGTAACTTTCCAAATTGAGAAGGGTCCCTAAAGGGAGTAAGATTATATTTTTTGGATAATAAGCTAAAAATAGATTGATCATGTCGATGTTCAATAAAATAATTATTTATAGAATAACTTTTTGGATCAAGATTATTTAGATTTGTACTAACATCTAAAAATTCGTTGAAAAAATTAATTGAAAAATTACTTTTTTTAATAATTATAAAAGAAGCATTAAATTGATTAGTATCAGAATAATCTGAAGATTGACAATTCATTGAAATAAATAATTCAGGTTTTGTCCACTGTTTTTCAATCAATGGTAATGAAAAGGGCATAATGTCTTGATTTACTTTTTTTAGAGAAAATATTAATTTATTAATATTATTAATAAATACAACTCCTGAATCAGAGTAAATAAGGTAATCACCATTTTCTAAAGAATTAAGAATTTTGTTAATAAAATAAGGTTTCCATAACCAGAATCCAAAACCTCTGTTCCTTTCCCAAAAATCAATTCCGAATTTATTATAAAAGTCAGGTTCAATATCATTTGGTGTAAAAGAGAAAAAACCATCGAATTTATTAGTCAATTTAGCAGATAAAATTAATCTCTTTTGATGATTAATGAATTCTTTTGTGGAAAAACTTAGTAAGAATTTTTTATTTCTCATAAATTAATTTTTGAATTAATTTTTCATATTCATCATAATTATTCTTAACATTAGATAGTGTTGATTTTGGAATACATTCTAAATTATTTAGTATACTTACTAAGTTATCATAATTGTCATACTTAATTCCATAATAGTTTTTCATAAAAGAAGGAAAAATTGGAATACAATTGAACTTTATTGAATCAAAATAAACGCCTGAACCTCTATTTAAATAACTATTTTTTTTATAGGGAAGAATTACATATTTAAAGTTTTCAAGGTATTTTTGGTAAGAATCGTCATTTAAATATTCATTCTTAATGATAATCTTTTCATTTTTTTCGGATTTGCTTATGTAAGATAAAACAGATTTATCATATATCTTTCCATAAATGAATAGTCTTCTTTTATCAACTTTATCTTCAAATAGCTTAATAATTGCGATTGTGTCTTTATCTTGATTAATGGATCCAATATAAAGAATATCTTCTGTGTTAACTTTATCAGATTTATTTGAATTAAATTTAGAAATATAGTCTGGAATAAGATAAGTATTTGAAAGTGAATTAGAAGCAAGATTATGAATACTAGTGAAAACTGCTTTAAATTTATTGATCCTAAAAATATTAAAATTATAAGAATAAATATTAATAAAAGATTTGGCTTTTATTTTATTAGGTAATAAATATAATAAATAGTTATCTTGATTAACAAACCATATTTTATCCGGATTCATCTTATAGATATAATTAATACATAATAGAATATTAAGGATTCTGCGAAAATGGTTTTTTATTCGACCTATAAAATTAGTATAAATTGTAACAGAAAATGGAAGGAATTCCTTTGTTTCTGTGTAATCTTTAATAAAGGTAAACTTAAAAGAATTAGCTAATAAAAAAGAAATATTATGAACTTTACTAATAATATTATAAGACTGGTTTAAAACTTTTAATGGATGACCAATAATTTCACCGAATTTGTTAGTATTACCTTTGGTATCAATTAATAATAACTTCATTGCGTTTAAATCCATAAGTAAAAAAGTGAAAATATATAAACAAAAAAAATAAATATGGAGAAAAATAACCTATTCCCCTTACAAAAAGTTGAATTATTAATAATAAAAAATAGAACTTAAATAAATCAAACTTAGGCGATATAAAAATACTAAATCTATCAGTAAAAATAAGAAAAAAGAAATGAATAAGATATAGAAAAACAAATAAAATACCAAATAGACCAAACTCAGAAATGAGCTTAGCAAGTAAAGTTCCACCATCGTATAAATTTAAGTAAGTACCATTCATAATGAAACTAATTCTATTTAAATAAAAACCATTTATTCCGTTAAAACCCAATTGTTGGAAACCAACTCCAAATAAAAATGAATCCTTAAGGTTAAGAAATAATCTTTCATATGAAGATAAAAATACTAATAAAGATAAATTTGAAATGTCCTTAGTTCCTGAACTATCAGTTAAGAAATAGAAACGATCAATTAGATATTGTGAAAAATCTTGGGAATAGAATAAAACTGGAATAAGAATTAATAATAAAAATAATATATAAAACTTTAATTTTAAAAAAATTACAAATAAAACACCAATAAACAAGGTTACATTTTGAATTAAAACTGAATAAACTAAAAAGTACAAAGTTAATATTATAGAATTAATAAATTTAGATTTGTTTGAAAAATATGCAATAAATGGTAAAACAAAAATAGCATAATGTGAAGGTTCTAAGAAAAGAAATATTTCTTTTTCTGTTGAAAATAAAAAGTATTTTCTGTAAAGAGAAAAGAGTGATATTAATAAAAAAACGATAAATACAAATACTAAAACTTTATGGAACAATTTATCAGGTATTTTATCAAGATAAAAATAAGAATATACTGAACCTATATATGTGCCGAATAATAGAATTAAAGAGGCAAAAAATCTTAATGAATTAGAATTATTATAAATAATCATAGATATTAAATATAAAAATATAATACCAAAAAATATATATACGAAATATTTACCTTTAAACAGCAAAAAAGGTTTAAAACTATTAAATAATGAAAGCATAATAACAAAAATAAGCGAGTAAGAATAGGATCCTTGGTTAAAAAAATAACTAATAAAGATGCCAAAGAAAATAAGCATAAGGTAAATAATAGATAGGATTTTATTGTATTTTATATTTAAAAAATGAGGATTATGCATTGTATATTGTTAGAATTTTAGAAAAGTAAAAATCAATATTATAATTACCACTTACTTTTTTCAAAGCATTTTCAGAATAAGAAGTTTTCCCTTTACTTAAAACATTATTTATCGATGATATAAGTGACTCTATATCATTATAATTAGCTAATGAACCTACTGTATCATCTAGAATTTCTTCTGCTGGTGTATTTTTATATGCCACAACTGGGGTTCCTGTAGCTAATGCTTCAATTGTTGTCATTCCAAAAGTCTCTTCTTTCGATGCATTAACATATACATCGGCTAAATTATAATATTGTATTAACTCACTAAATACATTGATCCTTTTCAAACCAATGATATTTGATGGAAGACTAGTAATTTGCTTGTCACTTAGTCCAATTAAAATAATAATTGTATCCAAAGTAATATTTTGAGAAAGTTTAATAAAATCGGAGAATCCCTTTTTTTCATTCCAAATACTTGAAACACCCAAAATAACTTTCTTTGAGTATAGATTATGTTTTCCAATCAGATGATTATAATTAGAATTTTGAAATTGCTTTAAATCTATTGCATTAGGTAAGACTGTAGAAGGAAGTTTTTTTAAAAAAGAATAATTAAATCGTTTTTGTAACCAAAAAGAGGGTAATATAAACTCAACATTATTTAGGTTTGAAAAAGTTTGTTTTTTTAATTTAAAGTTCATGTATGAATTATCAAATAAGACCGATTTAGGATAAGTATTTTTTTGTGGGCAATTAAAACAGTTCCTTTTCCATTTTTCACAACCTACATAAGTAAAATGAGTACAATGACCGGTGAAAGCCCAACAATCATGTAAAGTCCAATAAATTTTTATCCCGGAATTATTAATATACTTAAATAAAATAGGGAAATTTATATAGTAACCATGTAAATTATGTAAATGAATTTTATCTGGTTTAAAGGACTTAATTTTATTAATAACAACAAGAGTAAAAATAATTGAACCAAAACCATGAAAATCGAAAATTCTAGTAATTAATAAATGAATAATCATTTCAAATTTGATTAATAAATTTATAAAAAAATTACCATTTACAATGTTTCTACCACATAAGAAGATAACTTCAACATTATTATTCTGTAAATAAGTTATGGTTTTATTTATTAGGTAAGGAATACTACCTTGATTACAGACAGTGTTAAGGACTAATAATTTCATATTTAACTTATTATATACAAAATATCTCATTTTAATAGATAATAATGCTATTTATTATGTTGTCACTTGTGAAAATATATAACATAGTTATTAAATATTAAAAATAAAAACCTTTTTTAATATAAAATTAATAATTTAATTTGGCGGAAGCTGAGAGATTCGAACTCTCGCGGGCCTTACGACCCCTACCAGTTTTCAAGACTGGTCCCTTCAGCCACTTGGGTAAGCTTCCAATAGGAGAATTTTATATTACTTTTTCGTATTAATCAATTCTTTAACTTTTATAAACTTGTAAAAGAGATACTTTAATAGATTCAATTTGTAACCATTTTCTTTGAATGATTTAATAGTTTCTTTAGTTATTAAAATAGTACTTTTTATACTATTAGTACTAACACCTCCAATTCTCATTTTAACTACATGTTCATTAAGAAAATAAGGCTTCAGTTTATTGATTTCTAAGAATCGAAACATCAATTCACCATCACCTGCTATTTTATAGTCAGTTTTGTATAATCCATATTTAATGTAATTATTTCGATGTGTAAAGAAAGTGGGATGAGGAGGAATCCAACTTTTTTCAAATAAACCACTTTTAAATGGTTTTGAAATAATTTTTCGTTTAATGTATTTAAAATTATAATCATAAATATTCAAATTTCCGTAAACTAAATCGGGTTTAAATTTTTGAAATACCTTAACGATCAAACTAATTGAATTCTTTGAATAATATATATCATCAGAATTTAAGGTTCCGATAATGCTCTCGTTTGATAACAATATTCCTTTGTTTATAGCATCATAAATTCCATTATCTTTTTCAGAAATTATTGATAAGGGAATTTTCTTTTTTTTATATAGCTTGCTATACTTTTTTATTATTTTAATTGTTGAATCTGTAGATAAACCATCAACAATAATATGATGAATATTAGGATATGATTGACTTAATATTGAATTTAAAGTGTCAGAAATAGTTTTTTCACTATTAAACGTGACAGTAATAATTGATACAAGTGGTTTTTGTTTCATAATATGGTGGACCCTACAGGACTTGAACCTGTAACCAACCGGTTATGAGCCGGTAGCTCTAACCTTTGAGCTAAGGGTCCTTATATAATTTTATAGTAAAAGAAGTGAATTGTGAAAAAGTTTATTATTTATAGAATACTACTGTATATATTCTCAATTTGATAATTAATTGAATTTATATTGGATATCTCTTGAATATAAAACCTATTCCCAAAAATTTTATTAAATATGTTAATTTTGGACAATAAAAATGATAATAATTTCAGGTTGTTAAGGTAAATAGTAAATCTATTTTTTCTAACAAGCTTAATAAGTTGAATTGTATTTAAATATAGTTCATCCTGTGGATAGAAAATACCATTAGATTTATTTTTTATAAGATTTGTAAGAAGACTAGACAAATTATTAACATGCAAAACACTCCTTCGATTATTAATATTTGGAAAAAGAAATGAGAGTTTTGCCAATTTTAACAACTTGGAATAATTTCCCTTAGAGAAATTACCATATACCATTGGTAATCTTAAAATTACTGTTTTAAAATTTATATCATTTAACTTTTCTAAAGCAATATCGGCCTCTAATTTACTCTGACCATATGCATCATTAGGTTTAGGTTTATCAATGGAAATTGGTTCGAGTTTATTTATCGGATTATCATTTCCATATATAGCTATTGAACTTGTAAAAATAAATTGGCTAACACCTTCACTTTTTGATTTTTTTGCAACTTCAATAGCTAAATCACGATTTATACTAAAATAATGAGATATTAATTTACTACTTCTCCTTATATGGGCAATTCCTGCTACATGAAAAACAACATCGAAATCTTTAAAACTAACCTTTTGTAAATCCTGGTTTCTTAATGATAACTTACTAATTTCAAAAGAAGGTTCAAATTTACTTACCCATGAGGCAAATGAGTTACCAATAAAACTATTTTTTGCTGTTATCAAAATTCTCATTTATTTTATCCAGAGAGACTACCTCTCCTTCTACCACTGATGTATCTTTAAAAATCTTAAAAAATGTTTTGAAAATGATGTAAAGATCAAGAAGAAAAGATTGACGTTTGACATACTCACCATCAAACTTTGCTTTTATGTGAATAGGTAGCTTATCCCTACCATTTATTTGTGCCCATCCGGATAAACCAGGCCTTAATTTATTAACTCCATATTTGTCCCTTTCAGTAATAAGGTCGTATTGGTTCCATAATGCTGGTCTCGGTCCGACTATACTCATTTCGCCTCTAAGAATATTAATTATTTGAGGAATTTCATCCAAAGATGTCTTACGCAGAAACTTTCCTATTGGAGTTATCCACTCTTGAGAATTTTTAAGTAAATGTGTTGGCGTTTCACTTGGAGTTTCTATTTTCATTGTTCTGAACTTTATCAATAAGAAGATTTTTTTGTTTTGACCTATTCGTTTTTGTTTAAAAAAAACAGGTCCTTTTGAAGTTATTTTAATTAGAAATGCAATAGGCAATAAAAAAAATGGGAAAAGAATTATCAACGCAACAAAGGCTGCTATCCAATCGAATAAATACTTAATAAAATACTTCATTTTTTAATTTTCAATAAATCTTTAATCTTTTGTGAGGAATTCTTATGTATTAATAATATTTGGTTTCCACTTTGAACAATGATAGTATCATGAATATCTATAAGATTTAATTCTAATTTCGAATCATTTAAAAGAATAAAATTATCATTAGAACCTATTTGTGTTATTTTTTTATCGCTATTAAATAGTATTTTTTTGATTCTTTTGTCATAATCCCACAATGAGTCAAAAGATCCAACATCACTCCACCCAAAATTTGTTGGAAGGCAAATAATATTTTCAGATTTTTCCATGATGGCAAAATCAATTGAGATTTTTGGAAAGCATTCGAATTTTTCTTTTGTAAGATTGGCCAAATCTAAATTTCGATGAGATGAGATAAGATTAATAAATGAGTTTAAAACAGTAATATGTTGACTAGCATGAATACTAAATTCGTTAATTAAGGTTTTATAAGAAAAAATAAACATCCCACTATTCCAAAGAAAATTACCATCATTGATATATTCAATGGCTTTTTCAATATTAGGTTTTTCAAAAAATGTGACATTCTCGTTAACACTCAGGATTGAATTATTATTTACCTTTATGTAACCATAACCTGTCTCAGGATATGAGGGTTTAATACCTAATGTAACAATTTTATTTGAATCTTTAGCTATATCGCTGGCTTTAATTATTGCAGCATGAAAAGCATTAATGTCTTGAATGGCATGATCACTCGCTAAAACGATAATCACGGGATTATCATTCCTAACAGCAATATAGGAACTCCCGTAAAGAATGGCAGCAGCAGTATCACGGAATGCTGGTTCAATTATGATATTGTCCTCAGGAAGATCAAAAAGCTCTTTTGATAAATTTTCTACTTGAATTGAGTTTGTAGCAACATAAATATCTTTTATTGAAAGTAAACCCTTAAGCCTATCAACGGTTTCTCGAATCATTGTCTTTTCAGATAGGAGAGGTAGTAATTGTTTTGGTCTATCTTTAGTGGATAACGGCCAAAATCTTTCCCCACTACCACCAGCCATAATAAGAATTTTCATAATTTAATACCATTGAATTCTTTGTACCATTTATATACTTTTTCTATACCTTCTTTGAGAGTAGTTTTTGCCCTCCAACCAGATTTGTTTAATTTAGTGACATCTAACAATTTTCTTGGAGTTCCATCTGGCTTAGTTAAATCATGGACAATTTCACCCTTATAACCTACTACTTTTTTAATAATCAATGCTAATTCTTTAATCGCAATATCTTCTCCAGATCCGACGTTTATATGTTCATCGCTAGAATAGTTTTCCATTAAATGAAAACACGCTTGTGCGAGATCATCTACGTATAGAAATTCCCTTTTAGGATTTCCAGTTCCCCACATTACAACAGAAGGGGAGTTATTTATTTTTGCTTCATGAAATTTACGTATAAGAGCTGGGAGTACGTGAGAACCATTTAAGTCAAAGTTATCATTGATACCATATAAATTTGTTGGCATTGCAGAGATAAAATCGCAACCATACTGTTTGCGATAAAACTTACATAACTCAATACCAGCAATTTTCGCAATTGCATATGCTTCGTTGGTTGGTTCTAAATAACCATTTAAAAGTTCTTTCTCACTTATTGGTTGCTGAGCAAATTTAGGATAGATACATGAAGACCCTAAGAATAAAAGTTTACTAACTTTATTTAAGAACGAGGCATGAATAATATTAGCTTCGATCATCAAATTATCATAAATAAATTCAGCTGGATATGTATTGTTCGCTAAAATGCCACCAACTTTTGCTGCTGCTAAAAAGACATATTCAGGTTTATTTTGAGTAAAAAAATTGTCGACAGAACTTTGATTTCTTAAATCAAGTTCTTGAGAGGTCTTAAAGACTAAATTTGAAAACCCCCTTAATTGTAGTTCTCTTACTATTGCTGAGCCAACCATTCCTCGATGACCTGCAATATAAATTTTAGAATCTAACTTCATAAGCTAATCAAATTCCTTTCGGATACGAGTTTCCTTTTCAACGTATTTTAAGTCTGATTTAACCATGATTTTAATAAGATTATCGAAACTAGTTTTGGTTGGATTCCATCCCAATAAAGTTTTCGCTTTTGTAGGATCACCCAACAACAAATCTACTTCGGTTGGTCTAAAGTATTTTGGGTCAACCTCAACGAGTGTATTACCAGTCTTTTTATCAATACCTTTTTCATTTACCCCCTCACCAACCCATTCAATTAAAATGCCAGCTTCTTTAAATGCAAGGGTAACGAATTCTCTTACTGTATGGGTTTCACCTGTAGCGATAACAAAATCCTCGGGATTATTATGTTGTAACATTAACCACATACATTCAACATAATCTTTGGCGTATCCCCAATCTCGTTTAGAATTAATATTACCTAAATATAATTTTTTTTGAGTGCCTTTTTTAATTCTTGCAGCCGCAAGTGTAATTTTACGAGTGACAAATGTTTCACCACGACGTTCAGATTCATGATTGAATAGAATTCCGTTTACTGCAAACATTTTATAAGCTTCACGGTAATTCTTAGTAATCCAAAATGCATAAAGTTTAGCAACTCCATAAGGACTTCGTGGGTAAAATGGGGTTGTTTCTTTTTGTGGAATTTCTTGAACTTTACCATAAAGTTCTGAAGTTGAGGCTTGATAAATACGCGTTTTACTTTCAAGACCTAGAAAACGAACCGCCTCTAAAAGTCTTAATGTTCCTATTCCATCCGTATCAGCAGTGTACTCTGGTACTTCAAAAGAAACTTTTACATGGGACATTGCAGCTAAATTATAAATTTCGTCAGGTTCAATTTCTTTAATTAGGCGAATTAAGTTCGTTGCATCTGACATATCTCCATAATGTAAGATAAGCTTTCGTTTCTTGTGCATATCCTCTATTAATTCTTCGATATATAGATGTTCAATACGTTCTGTATTAAAAGATGAACTTCTCCTAATAACACCATGAACCTCATAACCTTTTTCAATTAAGAATTCTGCCAAAAAAGATCCATCTTGACCAGTAATACCCGTAATTAATGCTTTTTTCATAAAAACCCCCGTGTTTTTATTGTATATTATACTCAATCAATAAAAATTATGTCAGTTATTAATTACAAAAAACTATTTAACGCTTGGTTAAACATAAAAGGTATTTCAAAAAAGGATTTGTTTATTCTCAAAAAAATGCGAGAAAATGACATTATAGAGGCATTTTTAAAACATCTTGATTTTGGCACTGGTGGATTAAGAGCAAAAATGGGATTAGGTTCTAATTTATTGAATATTTATACAGTATCAAGGGTCACCTTAGGAATAGCAAATTATCTCAAGACCATTTCAAAAAGTAAAGTAGCATTAGGATTTGACACTCGAAATAATTCAGTTCTCTTTGCAAACACCGTAACGAACATATTATTAAGGGAGGGTATAACCGTTTATCGTTTTAAATCATTTGTCCCTACTCCCGTTCTTTCTTTTTCCGTACAACATCTAAAACTTGATTTAGGCATCATGATTACTGCAAGTCACAATCCTCCTGAATATAATGGATACAAAATTTATGATAAAAATGGCTGTCAATTAGTGCCTCATCAAGCTATTTCAATTAAAAATGAAATCGACAAATTACCTGATTTTGTTCCTCCTTCCAAAGATAAGTTCAATCCAATCTTCATTGATGAGATTAAAACTGAATACTTTAAAATGATTCATGACTTGCAAAATCCAATTACTACTATTCAAAAACCTCTTAAAATTGCCTTCACCTCCTTACATGGCACTGGATTCGAATATGCAAAAGAAATCATTGAATGGAAACATCAATTTATCGAGGTACCATTAGAATGCAAACCAGATGGGGATTTTTCTCATGTTGCATCATCCAATCCAGAGGATGATCGTAGTTATGATGGCTTAAAAAAGCTTTTTATTAAGAAACCATTTGATATTGGTTTCGCAACTGATCCAGATGCTGATCGATTAGGTGTACTGGTTAATCATCGTGGAAGTTTAGTTCCATTAACTGGTAATCAAGTTGGTGCTTTGTTAACAAAATACCTTATTAGTCAAAGTGAAATGTCAAATTCATTTATTGCTTCCACCATCGTTAGTTCGGATCTTGCAAAAGAAATCGCTAGAGCGCATAAGGTTGAGGTTATTGAGACCCTAACTGGATTTAAATATATTGGTGAGCAAATTGAATTAAACAAATCCAAAAAATTCATCTTTGGTTATGAAGAATCATTTGGATTTCTTCTCAATACTAGTGTCAGGGATAAGGATGCTTTCCAACCGATTCCTGTTTTGCTCGACTATGTTTCAGAATTAAAAGCAAAAGGAAGAACACTATTAGATGAATTAGACTTGATATATGAAAAATTTGGTTATTATCAAGAAGAGCTGATCACCTTTACGTTTGAAGGTATAAAAGGTCAGAAAAAGATTATAGAAACGATTAACACTCTTTCAAATACTAAAGTTGGGACCTTCCATGGACTAACGATTATTGAAATTGAGAATTACCAATCACTTAAGAAATATAGTAAAAAGAAAACTGAGAAATTATTCTTGGAAAAATCCGACGTTATTAAGTTTCGTTTCAATGAAGGCGGATGGGTTGTCTTTAGGCCTTCCGGTACTGAACCAAAGTTAAAAATCTATCTTTCACTTAAAGGAAGAAGTAAAGAAGATGTCAATAATCGCTTCATCAATTTCAAAGAAAAGTTATTAAAAAGTTTATGATAAAGACACCTGATGTCCTAATTTTTAGTCCAATTTTTAAAGAAAGAATTTGGGGCGGTGATTCACTTAAAAAACTCGGTTTCAATATTCCTGAAGGAACCATCGGCGAATGCTGGGGTATATCCGCTCACAATCACGGAGTCACGGAAGTCTTTAATGGACCATACAAAGGTAGAAAATTAGATGAGCTTTACCAAACTTATCCTCAATGGTTTAACCATGAAAAGAAAAGGCAATTTCCTTTGCTTATCAAAATTTTAGATGCCAAGGATGATTTAAGCGTTCAAGTTCACCCTAATGATGATTATGCAATGAAGTTTGAAGGCGACCTTGGAAAACATGAAGCTTGGATTGTTCTTGAAGCTCAAAAGCATACAAGAATACAAATCGGCCATCATGTAACAACCAAAAAAGCCTTACAAAAAAGTATTCAAGAACATACTTGGAGTACTCTATTACATTATTATCCTTCTATTAAAAAGTATGATTTTGTAGATATTCCACCAGGAACCTTACACGCTCTATGTGCTGGTAGCTTAATTCTCGAGATTCAGCAAAGTTCTGACGTTACGTATCGAGTTTATGACTATAATCGCCTTGGGAAAGATAACCAAAAGCGTGAACTTCATCTTGAAAAAGCTTTAGATGTCATCAATGTTCCCGATAATTCCAATCAGATTAAACAAATTGACATTAATAAAGAAAATCAATTATTGAATTTTATCGAGAATAGTAAGTTCTCACTTTTTTATTTAAATAAAAGCAAAAACTATCCTTTTATTTTTGATCGCAAGAAATATCTTTGTGGTGTTTTACTCGAAGGTAATCTTGATTTAAATGGTAATGACATTAAACCGTATCAATTTTTTATCATTCCATCTGGTATTCAACCATTATTGACTAAAGGGCAATTCAAAGCAATTTTTGCCCAAAGTAATTAATAGGCAAATTTAATGCCATTTAAACACACGGAGAGCGCCTCCGTTGCAATATGCCCTCTATAAAAATGGATACCCAATCTACCTTAGCCTTAAATGAACCTAACAAAAGTATTAAAAAGATGTTTTTACAAGAAAAAATAGGTATAATTTAAGAAAATTTAGG
>JACCDP011020750.1_pt1 | contig 18393 bp, 29 predicted proteins | sample 7445841 | NCBI WGS metagenome assembly JACCDP01 (sample SAMN15323441, study PRJNA562643) | freshwater metagenome | isolation source: river surface water | place: USA:Blue River Watershed | collected 2017-08-17
ACCCCTATCCATTAGTTCCAATAAAGATTATAACTAAAAAAATGAAAATTCCATCTTATAATGCAGCAGCTAATTATTTAAAATTACTTAATTTAATTAATAAAAAAAATAAAAATATAGTAAATTTGAATGAAGGTGGGTTTTTAACTTTTATAAGACAAAAATTTCCTAAAGTTTATACTGTTTATGGTGCTGGTGAATTAAGTGATGAAATATCTACTATAAAAAATACACCAAAGTATAAAAAATTACTTTTACAATTTCAAAAAATGAAAAAGAATGTTCCAAATAACCGACCCAAGACTCCGAACCGACTCAACACTCTGAATAACCGACCCAAGACTCCGAACCGACCCAAGACTCCGAACCGACTCAACACTCTGAATAACCGACCCAAGCCAACTTTACCACCTCTTAAATCGTGGATGACACCTGGACCAATGAGGAGAAACTTACTTCCACTAGAACCAATACGTCATAAAAAAATAAACCAAACCAATTTTTTGGCTTCTTTAAAAAGAGCACCTCTTCCTCATATTGGAGAACTTCGAAAGAAACCAAATGTGAATATGAGTATGTTTTTACGTCACAACCAAAAGTTGCATACTCCAACTCGACTTGCACCATTACAAATTCGTGTCGGAAACTTTAATAGGTCAACATTTGTACCCCCACACCTACGCAAGTAAAAAAAATGCCTTTTCTATTGAATCTCGAAACTCGTGCAATCACCGAGCATCATACAGCTCCAGAACCTTTTCAGTGGAGCTCTATGATTATCGATATGTGCCTAGTCCAAGAGGGTGGTATGGGTCCAGAGTTGACACCAGTGAGTGTGTGGGCCCTAGTGAGAGGTCACGAGATTATAGTACAATCCCGTGATGAAGCGTGGGACTTGGAGTATTGGACGCGTGGAGCAGAGTCGCTTAAAATGAAACCAGGGTCACCTAGTCCTATAGTATTTTTAAAACCTAGTTAATTGTAATGATAAATACATACACCCGCCAAAAAGGTTATGTCGTCCTTCGTCACCGCGGTAAATATATAGTCTTTCGTGACACGAAATCCAAAGAGTACACCTTTGCCGGAGGTGGTTGCGGAAAAGCCAATGGTCACAACAGGAGAAACTGTGCCCGAAGAGAACTCCGTGAAGAATCAAAGGGTGCACTGAATCTCAAGAGGAACAATCTTCGTCCCTTGTTCAACTTTGTTAGTAACGTGAGGTTCCCCGGTGAAAACACGCACACAAAAAAGGGTCAAAAGATTCTGCAACACTATCACGTGTTTAACGCAATTATTCACGAACCATTTGAAAATATCAAAAGACGGTTTCACGCCTCAAAAAGTTCCAACAAAGAAATGAACCAAATAAACCTCGTAAACTTGAACAATAATCGAGTCCCCTGGTGGAACTTTATGAGGACTCACTTTTTACCAAAGGTGAAAAAAGGTGTCTCAAGTGTTCCTAGGTTAGAAAGTGCTAAGGCTCGCTCAAATACAAACCGTTGGAATGTTCACAAACGCAACAAAACTCCTCCGAGGACGTCTCATAGCTCCGTATCAGCACGATGGGGTACAGTGGATGCTAAGAAGAGAAACACCGGATGATGGTAGTCTCAAAGGCGGGTTTCTCTGTGATGAGATGGGTCTCGGTAAAACCATACAACTTATTGCCACCATGCTTGGGAATCCCCGAAATAAAACCCTCATTGTTGTACCCAAAACCATCGTGTCACAGTGGCGCGATGAACTCAAAAGGTTCGCTCCTTATTTTCGTGTCGGTCTTTTTGATGGACCCCGAAGAGTCTTTGACCCGAATGCAGTTGACGTGGTCATCGCTCCTTATAGCATCTTCATAAAGCCCGAGGAGGGCACTGAGCTCCACACAATTAGCTGGGACCGAATTATCCTCGATGAGGGTCACGAGATTCGGTCTCTCAGGTCAAAGCGCCATATAAGTCTGGCATTTCTTCGAACGGACATCAGGTGGATTGTGTCCGGTACACCCGTGTACAATTCTATGAAGGATTTTGTAAACTTGTGTTTGTTTCTGGGTCTCACAAAGAATTTTGTCCAGTGCAAAACAGAAGAGGTTCGAAAAAAGTACGTGCTTCGCAGGACCAAGGATGATGTATCAGAGTTTAATCAGCGTCTCGCCTTGCCCCCATGTGACTTTGCAAATGTGGAGCTCGATATGATGCCCGAGGAACTTGAGTTGTACAAGAATGTGTTTCAGGAAAACCAGGAGCGCATAAAAGAGCTCGTGGCTGTGAGCACAAACTTGGGTATGCACCAAATGGAGTTTCTCGAGTGTCTCTTGCGCACCCGGCAGGTTATGGTTTGGCCTCAGTTGTATCTGACTGGTATAGCCGTGAAGCGCAAAGAGCAGCCAGCCATTTGGAAGCACAACTCGGCCAAGATGATGGCTCTGTACACCATGATGAGTGAGCACCCGAATGAAAAGACTTTGATATTCTGTCAATTTATCGAGGAGATGAATGTGCTCGAGGCAAATTTTCCAGGTGCGTTTCGTATTGATGGGTCTCTGAGCAAGGAGGAGCGCGAGGCGGAGATTCAGGGGTTCAAAAAGGTTCAGGGTGGAGCGGTGTTTCTCATTCAAATCAAGGCGGGTGGTCAGGGTCTAAACCTTCAGGAGGCCACGAGGGTCTACATAACTTCCCCGGCGTGGAACCCAGCGACGGAACTTCAGGCGATTGCGAGGAGTCACAGGACAGGACAGACGCAGAGGGTCATAGTCAGGAAGCTGATTTATAACGGGACGGATGAGTGGCCTAGTGTAGAACAGAGCATATGTGCCTTGCAGGGGCACAAGTCCAAGGTGTGCTCGGAGGTATTAAATGACCCGCGGTTGCTCACGCAAATCCCAGGTCCTAGAAAAGCAGTAGGTCTTAGTGATATCCTAAAAATTTTCCGCGTGTAAATTAAAAATGGTTGTTGGTTCTGCTGCTCAAGTCTATCACGGTACCGCCGATAAGACCCCCGGAGGTCTCACAAAGTCTGATTTCATCTTCAAGGATGGTCGGGTCATCAGCAAGGCCAAGTCTGCCGCGGCCAAGGCGAACCCAGGTCTCAAGAAGTGGCGCTCGGCCGTGAAAAAGGCTGGAGGCTACAAGAAGGGTGAGTTTATTCCCGTGACAGGCAAGGTGCTCGACAAGGCTCGAAAGATTTTCGCTAAATAAAGAAAAGAATGCCAGTCCCGGATAATCTTAAAACGTGGCAAAAGTGCGTCAAGGCGACGCTCGGTAACCACTCGTATGGTTTTATAAAAGGTTCGAATCTCAAGAAGATTCAAAAGTGCTACTGCGCCTCTGGGTAATTTTTTCTAAGCCTACAATAAAATGACTACAAGTGCGACAGGACTCACCACCAAAGATGGCAGGGCCATTCGAATGAGCGCCAAGGGCAAGCCGTTTGCCATGACAGCAGGCGGCTACAGGAACTACAAGGCCAAGGCACACAAGAAGCACGGGACCAAGGTGCACGCCGGCATGACCATTCCAGGCAAGGCGACACCCAAGCACGTGATGAGCAAGAAGATTTCCAACGGAATCAACAAGTCTCTGTATCCTCTCAGGATGAACAAATTCTGGCACGTGTAAAAAAAATGTTGCGTGAAAATAAAAATGCCAGCTGCTACTGCGACAAATTACCTGAACTCAAAGCTTCGCCGAATCTACCAGAGTGCTCGGGGCAAGTTCTTTGCTGAGACCTCGGGTGGAAAGAAGGTGTACGGGATAAAGGCCATGTACAGGACCACAGGAAGGTCCGGAGCTCGCAGGAAGCTCCTCGAAAAGTCAAACTCCAATGTCCCAAAGCCCATTCAGCGTGCTCTCATCGCCGGTCGCAAGACTCGTTCGAACAAGGGCGTGAAGAGGGGACCCAGGACTTTTTCGGAGCGCAAGGGCCGCGCCATGATTTTTGAGGGCAAGATGCCTAGGAAGTAGATTTGAAACCAAAACCAGTGAGTGGCGGAAGAGGTTCGTCACCGGTATCAACAGAGTCAGCCCAGGATTCTTGCTTAAACTTTGGTGCCACCGAGTAAACCTTGAGTTGGTGGAGTTTCCAAGTTATTCCAAACATCTTATTCATGAAATAAATCGAACAAGCTTCGACAATCGCAATTCCTGTTTGACGCGCATGAAGTTTCTCCGTGGCCGTATCCACGAGTTCAGCTCCATTCGAATCAAAAATCTTGGGTTTTATGACGTCATTCTGGTCCACGTCCACCTTGACGCGAAACTTGGGTTCGTAATTACCCGACTGCTTGATGTTGCTATTGAACATGGCCTCGATGGCCTCGTACGGCATCGAGCGTCCGAAAATCTGCTGACTGTTTTCCCAGACGTGCGTCTTCACCTTGTTCTCGAGTCCCTGAAGAAAATCGTAAAACTTTTTCGTCTGACCATTCTCCTCATCGAGTCCCTTGAGCGCAAAATCCACGTTCCACTTTTTGGCTCCGTAGTCACCTTGAAACCCAGAGAGACCAAAGGGCATGTACAACTTTGGAATCTGAAAGCGAGCCGGCTCGGACTCTGGAAAACTCAAGTCAATCTTGCGGTTCTTGTACTCTGAAAACACGAGAGTGTAATCACCGGAGAACTTCATTTTTCCTTTGAAATTAAATGCGTGCAATCTTTATATGATGCTCGTTCACCTCTTTCACATGTTTGTCATCTCGAGTCTTCTCGGGTACGTGTACTGGACCAAGACAAACGCCACGTGGCTCGGCATTCTCGGTCTCCTCGTGGCGCTGTTTCACGGGTACTCATTCTTCAAGACGCGCCGGGGAGTTTTTTTGTTCCACGTGCTCATGGGGTCTCTCCTCGCGTACATTGGGTTTCTGAAGCCCAATAAAGAATCATTCGTGTACCAGATGGTTCTGGCGGTTGCATTCGGGGCTTTTGGGTACCACGCGTTTAAGCTGAGCAAGATTGACACTCTGGCTCCAGAGAAAACTGAATAGGTTTCGCCTTGGCCTTGGAGCGAAGGTAATACATTCCGGTCTTGAGTCCTTGCTCCCACGAATACATGTGCATCGAGGAGAGCTTCGAGGCCGTGGGATTCTCCACAAAGAGGTTCAGACTTTGACTCTGGTCGATGAAACACCCGCGGTCCCGAGCCAGGTCTATGAGCACCTTTTGTTTTATTTCCCAGACCGTCTTGAAGAGTTCACGGGTCTCTGGTGGTATTTCGGGTATGCCCTGCACTGAACCCCCGTTTCGAATGATTCGGTCCTTCATTTCACGTGACCAAAGTCCCAACTTTGTGAGTTCGCGAACCAGGTGCTTATTCGTGACCACAAACTCACCGGCCAGGGTCCTTCGAAGGTAGATGTTCGTCGTGTAAGGCTCTATGCACTCGTTGTTCCCGAGAATCTGAGAGGTGCTCGCCGTGGGCATGGGAGCCACCAAGAGACTGTTTCGAAGTCCGTGAATCAAAATGTCTTTTCGAAGTTGACCCCAATCGAGGTTTCCACTGAATATTGGTCGGTCCCACATGTCAAATTGAAGTATTCCTTTTGAGGCTGGTGACCCTTGAAACGTTTCATAGGGACCATACTCCCGTGCCAATTCACAACTCTCCGTGAGGGCCGCGTGATACATCGTCTCGAAAATCTCAATGTTCAACTTGGCGGCGTCGGAACTTTCAAACTGGTACCCACAGAGCAAAAAGGTGTCAGCGAGACCCTGGACCCCAAGACCAATTGGACGGTGCCTCATATTGGACTTTTTGGCCTCTGGAATCGGGTAAAAGTTTCGGTCAATCACAATGTTCAAATTCCTCGTGAGAATTCGAACAATCTTGTGAAACAGTTTGAAATCAAAGACGCCATCCTTGACGAACGCCGGTAGAGCCAAGGAACCCAAGTTGCACACAGCAACTTCATCAGGGTCTGTGTACTCGATGATTTCGGTGCACAAATTACTGCTCTTAATCGTGCCCAGATTCTTTTGATTCGACTTTTTGTTGCACGCATCCTTGTAGAGCATGTACGGAGTTCCAGTCTCGGTCTGCGACTTGAGTATCGCCGCCCAGATGTCGAGGGCCTGCACGGTTTTGTTTGCGAGTCCTTCGCGCTCGTACCGTTCGTAGAGTTCATCAAACTCTTTTCCATAAACATCTGCGAGTCCCGGAGCCTTGTTCGGGCAAAAGAGTGACCAGGACCCGCCCGCCTTGACGCGTCTCATGAAGAGGTCCGGAATCCACAAGGCCGTGAAGAGGTCCCTGGTTCTCGATTCTTCGTCACCTTGATTCAAACGAAGTTCAAGAAAGTCCATGATGTCTGCGTGCCACGGCTCCAGGTACACGGCGATGGAACCCTTGCGCTTTCCAGCCTGGTTCACGTACCTGGCGGTCGCGTTGTACACGCGGAGCATCGGCACGATTCCATCCGAGACTCCATTTGTTCCGCGAATCGGCGACTTATTTGCTCGCACATTGCTAATGTGAAGCCCAATTCCCCCGGCCCACTTGCTTATGTGCGCGCACCTCTTGAGTGTGTCGTAGATTCCGTCGAGACTGTCGTCCTTTGTGGCGAGCAAAAAACAACTGCTCAATTGAGGTTTCTTTGTGCCGGCGTTGAAAAGTGTCGGAGTCGCGTGGATGAAGTAGCCATTTGCCATGCAGTAGTACGTTTCCTGAACCTTTTCGATATTATCCCCGTGAATACCGAGAGCGACTCGCAACATGAGATATTGTGGCGTCTCACCCTTCATGAGGTACCCCTTTTCGAGCGTCTTGAGACCAAAGTACCCAAACCGAAAGTCGAGTGTGTGATTTATCAACGAATTTAGTTCCTGTTTGTTGAATACTATGGTTTCCCACATACCTTCATCGATGATTCCTTGATCGTACAGGGACTTCATGGCGGTTGAAAAGTTTTTTGCGGCCGTCTTTTGGATGTTGCTTGCAGTTATTCTCGTGGCCAGGGCTTCGTAATCAGGTTCCTCGGTGCTCATTCCAATAGCAATCTCAGCAGAAAGAGAGTCAATTTCTTGGGTTGAGATTCCATCGTGCATGGATGAAAACACTTTTTGGGCGACTTTGGTCGTGTCGATGTTTTTTGAGAGACCTGTTGTGAGTTTGGAAATTCTGGTGACGACGGCGTCAAACTTCATGGGCACGAGTTCACCGGAACGCTTGAGGACCCTCATGGTTTTATGAGTTAGGGGGTGTTCTTTTTAAAAGGTGCACTTAAGGTCCTCTGAGCGGATAGGAACAGGACCGACCGTCTCAGCGTATCGGTTTGGCTGAAGAAACTTTGTGTTGACGAAAAAGGGACCCACCTGACCCACCGGTGTCACTGGGGGGTAAGAAGCAATAAAGCAGTTGGGAGCAGAGCACATGGGTCGAAATTGATTGCACAGTGGCGTCGAAAATGCTTCATCGAAATCAGAGTAAAGAACCATTTATAGTACTCGAGTTTTTTTCCTGGATTACTGTAACATGGAGACTCTGAGGCAAGTTTCGACACCCCTGAATCAGCTCTTTTTTTCGGAATACAACACCAACCTCATTCAGAGGGCCATTCGTCAGGAGTACAAGAACAAGACTGGAATAAAAATAGACTATCAGAACTCTGGGGACTTGTTTGCAATCATGAGGACCGTGTTTATAAACAACTCCGTGAACGCCTATGACCAGGTGTGTGACCAGGTTCGTCAGATGAATTCCCAGGTCATAAAGATTGCCTTGGACCAGATTAACACAGGTGTCAGTCAATACATGGGGTACATCAGGGACGCACAGGCGCCACTGAACCCCTTGGCTCAGCCGATTAACACGAGCACATACGGCAAAAAGATTGGTCTCATAACGCCTGGGATTTAGACACAGTATTTATTGTAATCGTTTCCAGTGGTTGCAATCTTTTCAAATCCACTTTTAATAAAAGCTGGTAATTTTGATGTATTCAAACTATACCAAGTGGTGCCATCATTTTGTGTTCCGTATTTTGTCCAAAGGTCTGTATTAGAAAATGTACTTGTGCCAGTCAAAATATCATTTAAAAGTTTTTTGATAGTTGTTGTTGTTGTTGTTGAACCTTTAAATAAATCATATACTGTTCCACTCCCAAGTGTTTGACCATAAATCCCTGCCGCATCTGCATCAAATAATCCAGCAGGTGCTATAGCTATGTATTTATTTGGGTCAATACGAAACGCCGTCAAAGAAGCATTATCTGATAAAGGCTTGGAACCTGTTTTTCCATAGTATGTAATTGTTGGATTTGTGCCAGGAGGCACAACCTTGAACAAGGTTTTGGATGTGTAATATGTGACGGCATTCGACGCAAAATTAACTATATTGGAGTACAATGCATTACAGAATGAAGTTGAAGTTTTGAGAGTAGAATACTTTGACTTGCACCAATTCTCAGTGTAAAACGCCTCTGGGTTTGGGTTGGTACCTTCTTTGGCTTTATCTATCAAAGATTTGCACGAAGTCTCGTCGGCAGTTGTGTACCCAAGAGCACTGCATGTGGTTGCGCTCGCCACCTTTGCGTTCGAGTAGTACCCGAGGGCATTGCACGAAGACTCATCGGCACTGGTTACTTCCTCTGTGTCTTCTTTTTCTTTTTCCGTGTCATCTCGAGACGAGTTAAAAATCAGTAACCCGATAGACCCAAACAGTATGACGACCACCACTATGATCGCGATGATTATGGGTTGCATTTATATTACTCTATTAAAAAAAATCAACGATGTCCTGATAAGATGAGTCTCAACGAATTCAAGGATGAAACGAAACTCATGTGTCTCGAAAAGGGATGGGACCGAGTCAACGTGAACACCGTGTGGCTACTGTTCACGGAGGAGATTGGAGAACTCGCGAGTGCAATTCGTCAGTACAATAAAATTTACAAAAAGAACAACTTGAAAAAGGAGCGTGGAATCGACGTCACCATGGAAATGGGCGACGTGTTCAGTTACCTTTTTCAACTCGCCGGGATGCTCGACGTGGACCTCGATGAAATGTGGTCTCGACACAAGCTCAAAATTGACAACAAAAAATATATCACGAATAGTTAAATGATGATTATCGACGACGCCAATTTGATTGACCAGGTGAACCCCTTTCCCGTGAGTGAACACCCAGGAACGTGGTCAAAGCCCTATGATTTCTCGGATAAAGAAGGGGCCCCGGCTATCGAGTTGGCTCAGTGGGAAACAGAGGAGCCTAGCGCTGGTTGTGACTCTATCAGCCTGGATAAAAGAAGCAAGGGGTACTTTGCGCTCTGTGAACCAGGGACACCGAATTGTCCAATGCAAAGGGAACTCGAACCAACGTACAGGTTCGAACAAGACATGGAGTATCCTAACGACCCAGGAAACGTTCCAGTCGAGGAGGTTCAACCCAAAAAGTCAATGTTGCCTATTGTGCTCTTCTTACTCTTGTTGGCCCTCATAATCATAGCACTTGCAAAACTCTAGAGTACTTGCAGAGTCTGTGATAGTTTCGACACGTCTTGATGACTCCTATGGCCGTCCTGCTCACAATCTCGTGAAGGAGTTCGTTTTGCCACCTGCACGTCTCATTGAGCAATGGAGCCGTGAACGTCGGGTCAAGGATGCTTATATAATTCATGAGCTTGTTCATCTTCTTGAAGTTTCCCTCAAACGCCTGCAAACAATCCTCGAGACACAGTGTCGCAATGGTTCGCTGAACGTCGAGATTCCTTTCGACCATGCATTCGAGAAAGTCAATGACGCACGCGTCAGAGTCATTTCCGAACTTGATTGTGTTCCAGTCGCCGTTTGGTTTAGTGTCCAAAAAGAGCGTCTTGAAATTGTACCCGATTCCATTGTTCCACTGGCGGAATGTGACCTCGACGGAGTTATCAGAAGCGCGGACAGCTTTGGTTATCCACATTCTTTTGTAACACAGTGTTCTTTTCCTTTATAACAAAAAAAGTGTCTCAAGCGTTCTTAGGTCACGGAGGGTCACCACTGTGACATCAAACAAAAAAATGTCCATCTACACGGATTCTCAACTCAAAACTGACCACTTTCTCATGACGTATCGTTTCCTCATGACGATTCGAAAGTTTCGTGAAGCCATCGATGAGGAACACCGCCCCTCTTGGATTAAAATTTCTACAATCACGATGGTTTCTTCTCACGGTAAGAATATCAATTATCAAAAGCTTCGTGACATTTTCACAAAGCTTGACACCATCACGCTGAATCGCAAAGATTCCTCGGGTCCAGGTTTCACGTGGAAGTACAAACCTTCCACAAAATTCATGAACCAGATGACAATTTGGTACAAGGATGTGTACAGCACAAAATCCATCAAGGTTTTTTCAAATGGAAGCCTGCAGGCGGCTGGCTGTGCAGATGTTTTGGATTGTATGCGTGTCATTGACCAACTCAATTACCTTTTCAAAACACTCGGCGTTATTGATGAAGATACGACCATTTCAAATTACCGTATCGCCATGATTAACACAAATTTCAGCGTCAATTATCACGTGAATCTCATGAAGATTATCGAGTACTTTTCAAAGTCTCCAATATTCGAGGTGGAGTTTGAGCCCGATAATTATTCAGCGGTGGTCATCATGTTCAAGCCGGCCCAGGATATGAATCAGGCCACCGTGAGTATATTTGGGACTGGTAAGATTATAATCACTGGTTTGAAGAATTTGCAGGAGGTGTCTCTGGCGTACAACATAATTGTTCAAAACATCAACGCGCACAAGGATGAAATCAAGGTGGCAAAGAATCCGTGGGACTGCAACAAGGTTTTTATGGGATACGACTTGGACGACTGGTTTCCAGCGCTCGAAAAGGTGGAGGCCAAGCCTTGGACTTTTAGTAGAATTAATAAAGATGTAGTATTTTAAATGATGTCATCATGGTTTCGTGCATTTTCACGCGGGGTAAAATCACCGTCGTCCAAGGACACGGAGGACACTAAAGAAACAGACACCAATCCGTTACTTTTGTGGATGTCCCTGTGTTCCTTTTGTATCATTGCCATTTTAATTATTTACTGGTACTATAGTAATCAATGAAGACCATTCATACTTTTTTGCTTGTCGCACTCATACTCGCCTTGGTGCTTCACTTTTCCGAAAAGGATTGGGAGGGACCAGCCACCAAGTCTCAAAATTATTAGCTCAGCACAATATAAATGAAATATTTGGTGCTCGCAATTGTACTCTTTGTCGCCTTTGTCCTTTTTTCCACCCGTGGCAAGTACCTCAAGACGGCTCCAACCACCAGTGAATCCCAGTACCCGGTATCGGACCTCTTGATTGCCCAGAACACACCAAGGAACACCTTTTTATCCGACGCCCTTAAAAGTTCTCTCGGTCAATAATAAATGAAGATTGACCGAACTCAGATGATTGCCATTGGTATCGCTCTTTTTGTTATACTGTTTGCCATCAAGCAGGTTTCTGGGTACCAGCTTCAGACGTCGCCCCTCATGCAGGCCCCGTCGGATGTCGATGTTTCCCAGTACAACAGCCAGGTGTCCCAGTACAACCAGACGTGGAACTCGTGGCTCCAGGGATTAATTTCAAAGTAAGTACTAAATGAAGTCCGAACATTACATAATCATCGCCTTGCTATTGGTTCTCATCTTTTTGCAGCTTAGGTCCAATTATGGGGTGGAAATCCCAGCAGAGACAAATGCCATAAACAACACAACCATGGGTTTTTACGAGCCTACATCTTTGTACCCCACATACAGTGACAGTTCGTGATAAAAAACTCTCTGCACCAAGTAAAGAATGTCGACTCGCATGGGCATGGCCGATGGACGCTGTTTCACGATTCACACGAGCGCTCAGCTCTTTAACGATTACGTCATGACGAAGAATGGAATCAGTTACGAGGATAATTACTCGTACCGAAAGCTTCTCCAGTCAAAGGGTCCAGCGCTCTTGGAAGAGTTTCAGGCAAAGAAGAATGGAAGCGGTTGTGCTCAGTGTGACGCACCGATTAAGAGCGTGCCCAATATTTATTAGATGTTTAAAGTAATATGAAAAGGTACATCTTGATTTTATCAGTGATGTTCCTTCTTCTTTTGATTTTCTTTATTTACAGAAAAGACACACCTGTATCATTATTATCTACTCGTGACCAACTTGAGACGCTCGGAATCTGTTCTTTTAAAGGTATCCTGAGCCAGAGTCAAATTGAGATGCTCAAGCAATCGTGTATAGATAATGATAACAAGACTGTAAAAGAATACATTCAGAGGTCACCTGCTATTCTCGATGCCATTCAAAAAACGCTTGGACCTGATTATGTTTTCCAGGATTACGTGTTCATAATTAAAAAGTCGAGCATTCACACGTGTCACAGGGATGGAAACAGTGACATGTTTAATGAAAAGCAAAAGCATCCTTCTTACACGGCGCTCGTGTACCTAGAGGACATTGAAGGTGGGTGCCTCGGAATAGTTCCAGGGAGTCACGACGGTCGTTCCATGAATTTAGTCGGTGGACTCAGCTCAGTCGTGTGTCACAAGGGCGACATGGTTCTCTTTAATGCGAGTCTCGTGCACGCAGGAACGCTCGGTCCCAAGTCGGACAATATTCGAATCCAACTCAAGGTGACTCACAAGGATGACCTCGAGGCTATTCACTTTTATCAAAAGTACAACAAGGTTGCCGACCGTGACAACACACTTTCGTTTCCCATAAAGAAGATTCACCAGCAACTTTCGTGCTTGGCACCGGTTATCTCGGACATGACCCAGAGTGAAGTTCAGGATACCAAAAATGTGAGCTTCTCAAAAAAAGTTTTTTCAAAAATAGTCTACGGTGACTCTGACTTTTACGATTTAAATGACGCATTTTAATCTAGAGGTGTTCCAAGAAATGTCTTGTCCAGGTACGACGGCAACAGGACGCCGGTGCAAAAATGGCCCCTCGTGTCACGTGCACGGACCGCCCACAGGACCAGACTGTGCAATTTGTTTGACGCCGACGAGCAAGACTCGAGCGACAAAAGAATTGAGGTGTGGTCACAGGTTTCACAACTCCTGCATACTCGAGTGGTCCGAGAGGGGTCACAATTCGTGTCCCATGTGTCGAAAGAATATCGGCCCCGAAAAGTACAAGGTGACTTTGAACATTGAAAACCTGGAGACGAAAGTTTCAAACACCGTGACACTCAGTGACTTTTCAACCCTCGAACTTTTTAACGGTCTTGGACTCGAAGGTATAAATGGCTCACTCGAGTTTCAGATGCTCATGGATACGGATAGGTTACTACAAGAATACCTCGAGGACCTACATATACGTCTTTCCGACATGAATGCCCTTATTTTTGACACAGAAAGCTCCGCCATACGTGGAGTAGTTTAGGCCAGGGTAATTTCTGTTCGCGAACCTCGGGTCACGAATTGGTTTACCACGAGCATCCTTTAAAAGGGGACCAGTGGCCCACCCTCTCTTGTGACTCCAAAAGTTAGCCTTGAAGTGAATAGTTTTTCCAGGGACCAAAGGTTTTCCTCCGGCAGCTTTTCTAATTCGGACCACAGGAACGTTGAAAAACTTGGCCACCTTTTGAATCGTGTCACCCTTTCGCACGTAATAATTCGCTTCACTGTGTTGCTTGTAATAGTGAAAGTCGCCAAATTGCTTCCCTTGAATGGCGGCGAACATCATAATCTTGTAAAAGTTTGGACGACACTTTTTGCACGCGGTGGTTTTGTAAATCTTTCGGGGATTGTCCAAGAGCATTCTCTTTTGGAGTCCCTTGACCGTCTCAAAATTTGGGAGACCTCTATTTGTCCTCTTCATCGTGTTTCCAGGAGAACTCTTTTGAACACGATAAAAGTCAAAATCATTCACGGCGTACGCGTAACAATTGTTGGATTGGCGCCCCAGTGAAACCCAGGGCTGCAACGAAAATGGAATTTCATAACCTGAAGTTGGTAATTTTTTTCCGCACTTGGACATTTACTATAAGTTTGAAATAAAAAAATCTCAGGTTACACTAAATGTTCAAGTCCCTCTTTTCCAGTAACGGTGTCGTAGACTTTGCTTACAACCTCGCGATTGTCCTCGCAATCATTATCATCAGCTCCTTTTTCCTCATGTTTTTGTGGAACAGGGTCTTGGTTCAGTACGTGACAATCTGCAAGCCCATCAAGAGCTTGTTTGATGCCTTTTTGCTGTCCCTCACAATCTCCGTCATTCGAGGTTATTAAATCCGACAGACTTGTTTCCTTTGGGGTCCACTAAAGTCGGGAACCCGTTGACACCAGGACAATTTTCATCGTCACAATCCACAAACGTGTAAGGAACACCCTTGCTATCCATCAGCTCAAGCTGCTTACGAGTCCATCCACACCCGTTGGTCCCGTAAACAGTCCACTTTCCAGGTGTAGCCTTTGGAGCATCAGACTTTCTCGTGAGCACGTGATTCAAAAGAAACAGGATGATGAGAGCCATAACCGCGTACGCAATAAAGTGATTATTCATTTACAAGATTCAAATGTTTTTTTTCACGGTTTTTCACCTCGAGCCTTCATCTCCTGAATCATCTTGTAGGCTTTCATGTTGGCTGCACTCATTCTGTTGTCGTACGTGGAGCCATCGAACTTATTCATCTTGTTGTAAATTTCTTCAGCGAGCTTCTTCTTTTTTAGGCGCCACTGAACCTCCATGGGGAGTTTCTTTTCTGAATCCTGAATCACCTGTACGCCCTGAGCCTTTATGAAATCCTTGATTGTGTTTTGGGGGGCGACAACGGCTGGCTTTGGTGGGGGAGGTGTTGGTGCATTCAACTTGTGTTCCTTTATAACGGCGCAAAGAGAGTCACGAGAACGGTCAGACGGAACCTTGTGACCCTTGCGCTTTATGAGCTCCACCATTTCTTCTGTCGTGAGGCGCTCTGCACCGACCCCGTCCTTTGGTCGAGCCTTTTTGCCGCAGTCACCCGTGGCCATCTTTCGCGGAGCCTTTTCCTTTTTCGGGGGACTCGGTGTCTTTTCCTTTTTCGGGGGACTCGGAGTCTTCTTCTTGTAAATGGAGAGGTTCACGCGCTTCGGTGACCCGACTGGTTTCGCCGGCGGCAAAATGCCCTTTCCAAGATTCACATTCTTCCTGTGAAACACGGAAAAGTAAGGACTCGCGAGAATCTCCTCGAGTGTCTTGATACCCTTGTGATTCACATTGTACCTTAGCCTGGACTCCTTGACCTTGTTTGATTCACCCGTGAGATAGTTTGGTGGAAACACGGATTCGATGAAACGAATAGCCTCTGACGCGATACTTTTATTTGCACCGTGAGTGAGTTCGTAATAAAGAGAAGTCAGGAAAAAGTGAACGTCGTACATGGAGTGATTGTCGACGCAAATGCCGTGGCTAAACTTGCAGAGTCCGATGTTCAATTTGGGGTTCGGGAATCCCTGCATGGATGCGTATCCCAAGTCTCCTATCATGGCGCTGATTCCGTTGTTTGGCACGATGAACTTGGTCTTTTTCGTGCCGTACTTCATTCCACCCGTGTTCTTTTCGTTAAAGTTGAGGAGCACATTGCCCAGGTGGAGGTCATTGTGACGAAAAGACGGTATGTTCTGTTTGATGTTATAAAGAGACCAAAGAACCTGGAAAACCACCGTCTTTATATGGATTGGTCGCAGGAGTTTTGGGTACGCACGAAGAAAGGAGCCAAAGTCGCCACCATTCACGTATTGCTCATAGAGCATCTCTCTTTCTCGGCACTTGACCGTCATATAGGGCACGGGCACGTGAGGCGTCAAACCCTGGAGCTTCGTGAGAACCTTGAACTCGTGAGCAAGCCCGGATTTAGCCACCTTTATCGCGAGGATGTATTGGCACTTGGTGTCTATGCACCCGACGTACGTGTAGCCCTCGACGCCCTTTCCTATTTTTGCGAGACCCTGAACGAGACTCGATTTTTTATTCTTTTTAGGCACCGGCTTTATAATGGTTTTATTTTGCACAATCTCAGTGAGGTGAAATCCACCGTAGCCGTTGTTGTTGGCCAGCGAATACAACACCTTTTCTGGGTGACAAATGGAGTTTTGCAAAATGTCTTCTAATTTTTTTTTGATATTACTCATACACTGTATTGATATTTATTTTCCTAGTCCTCCTCGACGTACTCCTCCTCGTCTCCCTCCTCTTCGCCTTGCTCGGACCCCTCTGGCGTAGAAGCCTTCTGGGGATTGATGTCGCGAAAGGCGCACGGGGGAAGCTTCTTACTGGGTTCAAGGAGAACCTGCAAAAGGCGCACCGTGATACCAAACTTGTTGTCGACAAACCAAATCTGGTTCACGTCGATGATGGTCTTGACCTTTTGACCCTTTTCAATCGAGTCGAGGGGCACGCGTTCAAACTTGGTGTTGTACGCCTCCGGTACAAAATCGCCGTTTTGATTCACGAGAATCTTGAGCTTCATGGTTGAGGCGTAGTCACCCTTGCCAGAGCGAATCATGGGCTTGAAGAGAGCCTGCTCGAGCACATTCACGTTGTAGGCTTTTCCGAGCCACTCGACGGAATTCTTGGCAACCAAGTTCACGACAATCTCATCGAGCTTCTTGAACTTTTCCTGGAGTGCGAGGAGTGATTCGTCATTCTTGTCAAATGAGAGGTCGAGGGAATAAGACTTGTTTTTGGTCTTCTCGTCTTCATATGTGCTTAGACCGAACGGAGCACGCATGTAGGGTAACTCGAGATACAGTTTGTTCTTGTTGGAGTCAGTGATGTAAACGGACTTGCTGCTGTTCTTGTTCTTCCTGAAGGCACCGAAGGCAACTTTGGAGGCATCAAACTCGGAAAACAGAATGGTGTTCATTTCTACTTTTTCTATATGACGCGCCTTCACTTTAAGTATCATTTTTTTCTAGAGGTACAGTAAATGCAAATCTTCCCAGACTGCGGCTGCGGGTGCAAAGGCAAGGAACAAGAGAAGAAGTTTATTCGGGCCCTGGTACTCGGGGTCCTGTTTTTCATCGTGGCGAACCCAGACACATTCGCCTTTATGCGAAAAGTCTTTGGATACAGGGTCGCGAGTGTCACAGGACACCCGTCCCTCCTCGGCTTGCTCCTTCACGCCCTCGTCTTTTTCCTGATTTCGTGGGGTCTCATGAACATCCCAGGTCGTGAAAAGATGGAGGGTGACGCACCGGCTTGGGCCACCCAGACATCCAACGTCTCACCAGATGGAAACCCCGGGACAGACTGGTCCCCGACCGATGCAAGCGGTGGCAAACCACCAGCCTCTGTTTCAGGAAAGGCGTCAGTTGACCCTTCGAAGACACTCCCGGCAATGAGCCCCATGGAACAACCGTTTGCTGAAATTGGAATGCCAAACACGCCGGCTGAACCCATGAACCAAAACTCTTGGAGCACAATGGGAAAGAACCTCGGCGGTCTCGACGTGAATGCATCCGGACCTCTCGCGACATCAGGTGGCGAATGGCAAACGTGCAGATTCCCGAATGGAAAGCAGGTGATGCTCATGAATTAAAAACCCACCAAAAGTAAATGGATTCTGGGTTCCTGAAAATCATCGCGTTCATCCTTTTGGTACTGAGCCTCTTGTGTGTAGTACTCAAAATTTGGCTCACACCCGGGGATTATTCTTTATCCGTGCCGGATGAGGTCAAGGTGTACTTTTCGAATGCCCAGCCAACAGGTGACATGTGTAACGTCTCGGGCATTGACAAACTCATGGATAGTTCAGGTAAAGAATACACGGGTGAAAAACTCCCGTGTAAATCGTGCTCATCTTACTATGAGCTTTTGAACACTGGCAAGTGCCTCAGTGTCGAATACAGTAAGCGCGAAGAGGCGTGCCTCTCAGACCCACTCGTGAAACCAATCACGTGTCCATTCAAGAGCTAAAAATCATCGTCGTCAAAAGAAATCGCCGACCCGTCAAACTTGGAATAGTCCCCGACTCTCTTTTCGAAAAAGTTTGTCTTTCCCTCGAGTGAAATATTCTCCATGAAATCAAAAGGATTCAAAGAGTTCCAAATTGGCATCGCGAGTCCTGATTGTTTGAGGAGTCTGTCAGCCACGTATTCAATGTACTGTGACATTTTGGGGGCGTCCATCCCTATGAGTTGACACGGGAGCGCCTCGAGTATAAACTCTTTTTCGAGCGTCACCGCCTCTTTGATAATTTCAAGAATCCTCTCTGTCCTAGGTCTGAGTCTCAGCATGCTTAGGAGAGCCAGAGCAAACTCTAGGTGAAGACCCTCGTCACGACTTATCAACTCATTGCTGAAAGAAAGCCCTGGCATGAGCCCCCTCTTCTTGAGCCAAAAGATTGCGCAAAAGGAACCCGAAAAGAAGATGCCCTCGACGCACGCAAAAGCAAACAGTCGTTCCCCAAGAGGCAAGTCGGGACTGAGCCACTTGAGCGCCCACTG
>JACCDP010503411.1_pt1 | contig 18391 bp, 15 predicted proteins | sample 7445841 | NCBI WGS metagenome assembly JACCDP01 (sample SAMN15323441, study PRJNA562643) | freshwater metagenome | isolation source: river surface water | place: USA:Blue River Watershed | collected 2017-08-17
ATCAGCTCGGTCAGGGCGAAGTCGTGCTGGACCGTAATCCCATCTATAGCGGTATCATGCAGCTATCCGCGCAGCGTATCACGCAATTGCCGCGCAAGAAGGTCGACCGGCGTCTGGTCAAGGCCGCAGCTGAATATCGGCTGGCACGCCTGGACGAAGCGACGTTGGTGGCTCAGTTGCAGCTACCTGACATGAAAGTCGTAGGAACGAAGATGCTGGTCGAATTCCTCGTCGCCCTTGCTCCGAATGCTCAAGGGCAAGGCCGCACTGCCGGCGAGGCGTTTCAATCGACCTTGGCGAGCGGCCTCACTAGCGCGGCTGATTCGGTCAAGACGCTCTCGGCGACGGCGGAGTCGGTACAGCGCCTAGAGATGTCCTTGATCGATGGGCATGCCGGGTTGCTGAAAGCGCTGTCGCCGGAGGAGTCCCTGGGGGTTCCTAGCTATTATGAATCCATGCAGGCCGTCGTGGCTCGGCTCGAAGCCAACGCCCAGAAGGCCGGCGCACTCTTGGGCAAAAAAGAACTGACCGATGGCCTCGTTGGCAAGCGTTCCGCCAAGATGGATTTCGAGTTTGAGCCGGGCGAGATTCGCGAGCTTACGGTTGTTTCGCAGACGGTTCGTGGCCACTGCCTGATCACCAAGGTCAAGGTCGGGGTCGTCTCCCGCTTCCTGAAGGAGCACAAGGAGGCCGAACTCCGTCTCGTGCATAGCACCTTGGTGGATGGTCCGCCGGCCTTGCTTCTGGCCGAGTGAAGGAGCCTTTAATCTCAATCACTACAACGCACCCCATGAACCTCCGCCTCGTCCTCCTCTGGATCCTCGCCGTCACTATCCCGGTCGTCCGCGCCGATGAACAGCGCGAACAGATGAAGAAAGCCATCGCCCAAGAACTTCTCAAGGCCCTGCTCGAGGACGACGACGATGATGATGAAGAGGACAAGCCCAAGAAGGCCAAGCCTGCGCCCAAGAAGGGCAAAGAGGCGAAGACCTTTGAGCCCGCCGCGGACGCCGTCTTCTCCGCTGAGTCGCACTCGCTGACTCCGGGCGCGATCTACCCGAGCCTCATCCTCGCTACCGCGACGATCAAGGACGACGGCACGCCCGATGACCCCTCCGATGCCACGCATTACGGCGACCCGATGGCCCTTTTGGGCGTCGTGCTTCGTAATGTGCGCAAGGACGATAAGATCACCGTCGAGGTCACGGCTGACGCCGTCATCCGGCCTTCCAAGGTCACCTTCGTCGCCAAGGCTTCGGAGGTCCTCGTCACCGCCGCGCCCAAGGTGAAGTTTGACTTCGAAGCGCTCGGCAAGGTCACCCAGACCCGTCCCATCAACGTCACCTTCAAGGTCACGCGTAACGGCAAGGCCGAGGACGATATCGATGAGGTGATGAGCCTGCGCCAGATCAACGATTGTCCCTTTTACGTCAGCTCCCCGACACCTAAGAAAAACGGCAAGACGCCGGCAGAGGCGCATAACATCATGTTCATGTTCGCCGCCTATACGAACGAGAATCACCCGCAGATTGACCAGATTCTCAAAGAGGCCAAGGCTACGGGACTCTGTGATTCCTTTGCTGGGTATCAGGGTTCGGCGCAGGATGTCATGAACCAGGTCAACGCCATCTGGGTCGCCCTTCAGCGCCGGGGCATCACCTATTCCAGCATCACGAATACGACGCCCAACAAGGGAGTCTATGCTCAGCACGTCCGCTTCCTCGACGAGTCCATCAACATGACCCAGGCCAATTGCGTGGACGGGTCGGTGCTCATGGCCTCGGTGCTCAAGAAGATTGAAATTAAGACGGCGCTGGTGCTCGTTCCTGGACATTGCTACCTGGCCTTTTATTCCCATGACCCAGCCAAGGGTGGTAAATTGTATGGAGTCGAGACGACCATGCTTGGCAACAAGGTCGGACTTAACGACGCGATCAACGTCAGCACCTTTTCGGCAGATTATTCCCTTCAGAAGAATTCCGCCAAGTTCGGCCAAGAGGGCTCCGGCTTCATGCTCGTGGATTTGGACGAAGCCCGTGAGGCCGGCATCATGCCGATCCCTTACGTCAAAGGATTGAAGTAACGCCTCCGCCCTCTTCGCCTTCGCGCACTGGCTCTGGTTCACCGCCGGCTTCACCCTCGACGTCCTGAGGTAGGGACAGCACCACGTGCTGTCCTCTGTCTCCAGGTAGGGACGCGTCGTCGACGCGTCCGGGGTTCGCCGATTACAAAATGGAAGGGATATTATCAGCGCCAGTTACTTGGGCTGTTTTGTGCGACACATGATTAGCCAATATTTGGCGGGGCATTGGACATCCTTCCAGATTTGTGCGACAGGCCGGGGCCTAGCACCTGAACGGCCATGCGACGTGATGCCCTTGCGTGCGGCGAAAAGCGGGCAAAATGAAACACGCTATGCACAACTCCTTCCTCACGAACGAGCTCGTCGATCCCGACTATGACGAGTGCGACCACGACAAGCTTTGCGACTCGGACGACGAGTAGTCCGAGCTCCCGAACCCGACCAACCCCAATGATAGAAAGGCAACACATGTCCAACCAAGGCAACGGCGGCAACTACCCGAGCACCACCGGAAATCCGTCCGGCGGCGGCCGCGGAAACGGCCCTCGCGGAAAGTAAGCGAGGTTAGACTCCGGAACTCCAGGGGGCCACGAAGTGGCCTCCTGTTTTGTGGGCCTATTAAATCCCGAAGAATTGGCTTCTACTGAAAACTCAATGACTTACCTTTTATCAAGTATGCCCCGAATCGCCATCATCGGCCACGGCGTCGTCGGTCAGGCGATTGGTGCGGTGCTGGCTGCTAAAGTTAAAGAAGCACGCGTGATTGCTTATGATCCTGTGAAGGCATCGAAGCCTCTCGGTCGTGTCCGCAGCGCCGATTCGTTGGCTGCAGCCGTCAAGGGCGCCTCGCACATCTTCATCTGTGTGCCCAGTTATCTCAAAGGCAAAGGAATCGAGGGTTCGGCCTGGAGGAGGTTAGCCAAAGAGTTGGCCCGTTGCTCGGCCTTGGACGCGGTCATCGTCATTAAGTCGACGCTAGTTCCTGGAGATGCTGCCAGGCTCGAAGCACTGACTAATCGCCGGGTGGTTATCTGCCCGGAGTTCATGGCGGAGGGCACGGCTGAGCGAGACATCCTCAAGCCGCACCGGGTTTTAGTCGGAGGAAGCGACAAGGTGGCCGTTGATTCTGTCACCAGACTGTACCGCCAATGGGTTCCTGCTTCGCGCATCATCCGCATGGACGCTTGGTCGGCCCAGCTGACCAAGCTCTTCGCCAATGCGATACTGGCACAACGGGTCAGTTCGATAAATTCGATGGCCGCCTTGTGCGAAATTGGAGGCGGAGACGTGTGTGCTGTTTCTAAGGCCACAGGCATGGATCCCCGTATCGGATCGATGTATCTGCAGCCTTCCGTCGGCTTCGGCGGCTCTTGTCTCGAGAAGGATGTCAGGCTGCTCTGTGCGCTTGCTCAATGCATGGGCTTGCCGGAAGTGGCCCGTTACTGGCATGCCGTCATCGGGCAGAATGACGCGCAGGTGCGTAGGGTGACTCGGCAGATCTCCAAGATGGCAGGCAAGGGCGGACGGGTCGCTGTCTTGGGGCTAGCCTTCAAACCACGCGTGGCGGACGTCCGTAACTCCGCCCCGCTGCGGATCGCCGTAGGCCTCGCCGAACTCGGTCACCCAGTCATAGCACATGACCTAAAGGTGAAGATAGTAAAAGGGTTAAGGATGGCTAGCACTCCTTCCGTCGCCGTTCGTGGCGCGTCGGTCGTCGCTGTGCTGAACGACGAACTCGTTTACCGAGCTCTGGATTGGAAGCGCGTTGCCGGACTCGCCGCTCCGGGAGCCAAGGCCTACGCCTGCTCATCCGTGATTGGCCGTGCAGCGGCTACGCAGATGGAAACAATCATCCTTGGAGGAATTACCTAAGATGCGCGTTCTCGTCACAGGTGGAGCGGGGTTCATCGGGACTCATCTGGTCAAAAGGTTGCTGGCCGATGGTCATCAGGTTGTCGTCCTCGATAACTTCAGTTCCGGCCTACGCGAAAACCTCAAAGGTTTGCCTGTCCAGCTCGTGGAAGCTGATGTCGCCGGCCCATTCGATATCCCTTGTGATCAGATCTATCACTTGGCCTGCCCCGCTTCCCCGGTCTTTTATCAGAAGTATGGCGTAGGAACCCTGCTCACCGCATTTAACGGCACCTATCAAGCCCTGCTAAATGCTGAACGCTATAAGGCTCGCATCCTCGTAGCCTCGACCTCCGAGGTCTACGGCGATCCGGCCGTCTCCCCTCAACCCGAGTCCTACTTCGGGAACGTCAACACCTGGGGGCCGCGCGCCTGTTACGACGAAGGCAAGCGCGCGGCCGAAGCCCTCTGCTACGAATTCCAGTCTCAAGGACGCGCCGAGGTCTGCGTCGCCCGCATCTTCAATACTTATGGCCCGGGTATGCGCCTCGACGACGGACGCGTCATGACCGAGTTCATCACTGCCGCTCTGGCCGGTCGACCTCTCCGCCTCGACGCCGCCGGCGAGCAGACGCGGTCCTTCTGCTACATCGATGACATGGTCGAGGGTGTCGTCTCGCTGATGGGCAGTGATTATTCGAATGGACCGATCAACTTGGGAGGACAAGAGGAGATTGCCGTCGGTAAGCTGGCACTACTAATCATTGAATTGACGGGGTCGGCTTCCGAAATCGTCCATAAGCCGAGGAGGGCGGATGATCCTATGCAGCGCAAGCCGGATCTCCGAACTGCTCAGTATGCCCTAGCATGGGTCGCCAAGACTGGTCTCAGGAAAGGCGTCGGTCAGCTTTGTGCGCACCTCAAAACTTCGAAAAGCCAACCATGACTCCAGAGAAACTTATAGCCCTCCACCAAGCCGAATTTGGCGAGGAACCCCTTGGCATCATTTGCAGGCATGCCGAGAGGCCTCATCTCGATAGGAACACGGCATACCAAGGTCTTACGCCCGGAGGCGTATCGGCGGCGATCAAGGTCGGAGAGCAAATAAAAGGTGATTGGAGGGTCTTCGCCTCGCCTGTGGAACGATGCAAGCAGACGGCCCTGTCCTTGTCTTGGGGTATTTGTTTCTCGGGAGGTCGTAGTAGATATGTAGGCGAACTAGGTGTTTTAGGTGGAGATTCGCTATATGTGAATCATGAAGCCGCTATGGATGTGGTGTTCTCGAAGAGGCTTTGGGATTACATGCCTGACTGGAAGGCCGGCAGGATGCCGGCCTTTGCGCGATTCGAAGATTTCCACATCGAAACCTGTAGAAAGTTAGGTCCCATCCTTGACGAGGGTCGTGCCATCTTTGTCTCGCACGACATAAACCTCATCGTTCTCGCAGATTGTGCGGGGCAATCGTCCGATAAGCAAATTTACTTCAATTTCCTGGAAGGACTCACGCTTCAACGTTCCGGCGAAATGTTGGGCATGTTCGCTTGGCATGAAGGTCGAGCCACCGGGACTTGGATGCCTAGCTTCTAGCGACCTCAGCCTCGTGGGGATAAAGAAAGTAGCAGCCTTGGCAATAAGGGTGAGGCCTAGAAAGGTTGATGCTTTTCCTGAAAAAAGAAGCGTTGGGGCCGTTCCAGAGTCTTTCGAAGCGCTGGGCCGTATCTAGGCGCAGATTAGGGTGCCGGACCATTCCGTAGCTAAAGGGGTTGAACATGTTGCAACAGGTCATCTCGCCGTCGAAGTTGATTAATGCCTCTCGCCATGGCCTATCGCATCTCGTTCCAGATGTTCGGCTGGCGCGACGATCATCGTATTTTGCGTTTCCGATGTGGTCTGGAAAACGAAGGGAAGTCCGTGTTCCCTCGGCAAGCTTGGCGGCCTCGGTGAAGATGCCCCTTATTTCATCAGCGCGTTCTTCCATCCACCTTGAGCCGCCCTCTTCGTTTACCATGTTGAACAGGACAAGGCCAATTTCTAATTCCAACGCCATCCTGCTGACTGGCAGTATTGATTGGAGGTTGGTGCGCTGTACTGTAAAAATAAGATTTAGTTTGTACGGCTCTGAGCGCAGAGCGCTGGCGAGTTTCCTGAGGTTTTGGTTCACTGCGCCGAAGTCGGCGCCGGCGCGCAGGGATTCGAAGATTTCCGCGGTATGGCCATCCCATGATCCGAAGATGAAGAAGCCACTGCGACTGAGCATTTCATAGCAATCCTCCGGGCCCGAAAGGTTGGTGATGATCTCCCTCTGGCCGGCGTATTTGAAATGATCTAAGCATGCGACGTAGTTCGGCAGGTTAGGAATAACGGTGGTTTCCCCATACCCATTGATACGCAAGGTGCGGGCGGTCGGGCCAAGCACGCGGATATATTCGCCGAATTCATCCAAAGGCATTGTGAACTCCTGCCGAAAGCCGTTGGTTCGGGATGAGCACATCCCGCATGCGTAGTTGCAGCTTCGCGTCAGTTCGACAATCAGGGATTCGGGCGGGCGAACTGAACTGGGGCGCGCAAGGCCTGCCTCATAGCAATCCAGGAAGGAGGCAGTGTGCTCCGGATTCCCAATCTGCTTAAGGTTTCTCAGCCATGGGATGTGGAAATCCCTGAAATCTTCCGCTGGGGTCCGAGCTAAGGATTGCATCCATCTGTCAAGCTGGGCATCGTTCGGATCTAGAAGCATCCTGGAGAACCTTCTCCTAGCGCAGCCCAGCGGTTCTGACGCGGCAAAGCCGGAAAAGGTTAGCTCCTGTAGGATGTAGTCCGTATCACGTTGTCCTAAGAGTGGGAGGTATTCTCGCCATTCCGTGTAGGCCGCCGGCGTGTCGCCGTGCTCGAGGATGCGTGCGGCATCAGTGATGGGGGCCTTAACGCGCATGGCAGACCATCGAGGCGCATCCCTCCGTGCATTTGGCCATAATCTTCCGCGCTTCGTTCGCTGCAGCACCATCCCATAGCTCCTGCAGGCTGCTATTACGGACATTCCCTATGGGCGACAGGCCGATTCGCTCCATATTGAAGCATAGACGCGCTTGGCCGATGATATCGATCATGATCGAGTTTTCAGCCGCCGCACACTGGCCCACCTTGACCCGCAAGGGATTCCTAAAATAGGCCCGCATGTCCTCAAACTGCTGTTCACTCTGGAAGAGTCTCCGTCCGGCTTGCTTCAACCGTATCAAGCTGTCGATCCCTCGGTCAACTTTCGCAGTGTCGCGTGGGAAAAGCCGTCCGAAGTGCCAGTCGGTCGCCAAAGATCGCGCGAACACCGGTTGGATAGGCTGGAAGATGGTGGTCTCGGCTCCCTCTGCTTCAAGGAAATCGACCAGCGCGTCGACATCGTCCAGGTTGTGCTCTCCGAGGATGGTGCTGGTTATAACCGACAGACCGGTTCCGCATTTGGCGAGGTTCATCTCATGGAGCGCATTCCTGACTCGCCTGAAAGTACCAGGGACGCCCCTGATTTCGTCATGTACCGATTCTTTATGGGAATCGACGGAGAATACGATGCAGGATATGCCCGCATGTGGCAACCTCGCGAGGTCACCGGGCCTGACTAATGTGCCGTTGCTGCTTATCGTTACGTAGACACCCAATCGCTTGGCAGCTTCGGCCGTCTCGTAAAGTCGTTCGGGGCGCATCAGTAATTCGCCTCCCGTCAGGACTACTCGAGGTGGAGCAGACCAGCGGCCGACTTCTTCCAAGACCTTGGTCCGCTCTGCAAGCGTGAGGCTATCAGGGGGGTTCTTGAGGGTCCAGATGTCGCACTGAACGCAGCGCAGGTTGCATTCGATGGATGTGTCCAAGAAAACATGTTTAGGCGGTGGTCTCATGGGTCGTCTGGCCAGGGGAAGTGGGCGCCGTCCTTGAACCCCTTCCTGTATGCGAAGGCCCGGCACAGGTCTAGGATCAGGAAGGCTGGAATGAGGAATCGGGGCAGGCCGGATTTCCAGTACGCCATTATCAGTCGCGGAAGATCAGATGGTCTCATCATGTGCGACAGGGCCGTCTTAGCGTCGGCGCCGTAGACCTTGTGCGGGTCTCCGTCAGCGAGAAAGATATCGATCCACGACATAGCGCCCTCCCAATCCGTAGCGATAGAATGTCCTGCAGAAATCGACCAGGCTCGGCCTGTAGCGGTGAAGGACACGTGCATCAGCTACATGTTCGAAATAGTAGTCCATCTTGGCCATGCGCATGCTGAAGGCGGCGTCTTCCCCGCCTGCCGTGGGTATCCTCCCGTCGAACCCGCCTGCCCGCATGAAGGCATGGCGCCACACCCCGCAATTAGCCGTGACCAGGTAGGGTATACGCCGAGGGTTTGCGCGGTCGTGCGGCCGTGGCTCGAGAATCCTATGGAAATCATAGTATCGGCTGAAGAGGTCCTTGCCGAACGCACGAACGGAACCGCCACACCCCCCTAGACCTGATTCTCGTCCTGACACAAGCCGGTCGGTAAGGGACTCCACCCAGCCATCGCAAGCTATACAGTCGTCATCCGTGAACAGCAGAATATCTCCGGTAGAGGCGTGTACGCCGGTGTTTCTCGCCTTGCCTGGGCCTGTCGGGACATCGTGCCTAAGCACGCGCAGATCAAGTCCGGGCAGCGATGGCGCTCGATAGGGTGTGGCCGAGCCATCGTCAACAACCACGACCTCTTCCGGCTTCTTTGACAATCCAACGATACTTCTCAAAAGGTCATCCATCATTTCGCGACGGTTATGGGTCGGAATGATCAGGCTTATGCTGGGCGCTTGCATGGATGAGCTGAATGATGGCTCTGACGGCTACACATAGTCGCCTATAGAAAGTTGTAAATAGAGATTAGGTGGCCAATCGGCCTTCGGGGGCTCAGGTAATCCAATGTTATACTAAGTTTATAGCGGGGCTGGGTTGACCCCTGCCGGAGGGCGGGGCATAAGAAGACACCCCTTACCCATGGCCATCTACGTCTATGCCGCCGAAGCGTGCCGCGAGGAGGCACGAAAGCACTCCGTCGAGCCCCAGCTCGACCGGATCGTCAATAAGGTAGAGAGCGACCAGAGCTACTCCCAGTTCCAGCCTTTCCCCGCGCCCTTCCTCGTAAAGAAGAAGTTCGGGATGTATAGTGGCCGTCTCATCGCCCAAGTAGAAGAAATCGGCGGCAATGTGGTGGTGGTGCTTCTTGCGTTCATGCTTCGAGGTTCGAAGGAGTATAAGGATCGAGGCGGTTTCTATAACGACCCCAACAAATACGCGGAGCAGCATTTCCGATCTCGTTATAAGACCGAGGATCTCGCTCGATTCGTCGCACAGAAAGAGCAGGAACCCCCGGTCGCGTCGAAGCCGGCGTTGGAGGAGCAGGAGAGTCTTATCCTGTACAACGCCCTCTCCGCGTCGCAGGGAACCACCGAACACAGCTTCTGCGACGGGCGCGCCTGGATGGCGGCGATCTCCCAGAAGACGATCAGCAACCGCAAACAAAGCATCCATAAGCACATCGAAAGTCTGCTGAACGACTGGACTTCGTCTTCTCCCGATGCTGCACCTGGCGGCCAGGTTTCCGTCCTGCCGGATTCCAATAACTTGCAGGTCTGGACGAGGCTATTCCCCGACCTCGGGATCAGGCTACTAGTTGCCGTCGGAACTGCTGCCGAGATCAAGGAGAAGGTGGATGCAAAAACCAAAGAGATCGTCGACACGGTCAGCCCGGCCAAGGAGCAGGTCTTGCGAATCTCCAACCGGCTCTACCCGGAGCTGGTGGTGCTCTCGTACGATCTTTGGGCCCAGCTCCAGGATGACGAAGACTCCAACCTGGCCCTTTCCCCGGAAGAAGAAGACGTCCGCCGCTCCGTTCGCATCAGCGAGGATAGCGCACGGAAGTGGAGCGACCGATCCGCGGGATTCCCGCTGTTCATCAATGGCCGCGCCGGGAGCGGCAAGACCACCATCCTGCATTACCTTTTCGCCGAATTCGCCGCATACCATTCAGGAAACAAGGAGCGTCGCGATTCCGGATTGGCGCCGATCTATTTCACGGCGAATCCCCGCCTCATGCAGAAGGCGGCTGAGAACGTGACCAAGATCTCGCTCTGCAACTTTAGGATCAATGACAAGGCTGACGGACTGAACGAACAGCAGAAGGGCGAAATCGCCGCCCAGGTTAAGGATTATTTCGCATGCTTCCATGACTTCCTGATCTCGTGTCTTCCGCAATCCGAACTTGTCCTGTTCCCCGCAAGCCGTCGAATCACCTATGCGCGCTTCCGGGAACTATGGCGCGAGCGCTTCGCGCGGGATAAGTCTGCCGCCTCCAAGTATGGTTCGGCGATCTCGTGGCACGTGATTCGAACATACGTACTCGGTACCGAGACGGACTTCGATGATTACGATCTGGTCGGCGAGCGCCCAGAGGCTGAGGCGAACACCCTCGAGCCGGACGAATACCGTCACCTTGAGCGCCGTAGCCGGACCGTATCTGATGAGACCTACCAGCACGTCTTCGATAACGTATGGCCTTGGTATGCGAAGCTCAAGGCGGACGACAATTACTGGGACGACCAGCAGCTGGTACGTCATATCCTTCGGCTCGACGCCAGCAAACGTCTCACGGAAGAGGGAGGAGAGAAACTGCGTGGCTGGGCTCTGCCGACCTTCTCGGCGGTCTTCTGCGACGAGTCGCAGGACTTCACTCCTGTCGAGCTGTCTTTCCTTCTCAGGCTCTCGATCTACTCACACCGTAAGATCCAGCCGCACGAGGTGAAGCTCGTGCCGTTCGTATTCGCGGGCGACCAGTTCCAGACATTGAATCCGACGGGCTTCCGCTGGGAGGCCATCAAGGCATCCTATGTCGAAAGGATCGCCATGGGCTTGGACTCTTCCCTCCTGGAAGAGCAACGCAAGGTCAGCCTGAACTATCAGGAACTCCGGTATAACTACCGTTCCTCGAGCGAGATCGTCGGTTTCTGCAACCTCATCCAGGCTCTCCGTGCGCGCGTCTTCGATCTGGCCTCTGAGATCCGACCTCAGCAATCGTGGGCCAACGAGAACACCTCGCCGGTCGTGGTCACCTCTGCAGATCGCGATGACCTCTGGGAATCCGTCAGGAAATACCAGGTCAAGGTCATCGTGCCTTGCGGCGAGGACGAGGAAGAAGACTACATTCGAAAGGACCCCGTTCTGAGCAAGCAGGTGCGTTTCGATAAACAGACCGGCGGTACGGATATCACCGTGCTGAGCGCTGCAAGCGCCAAGGGCCTCGAGTTTTCTCATGTGATGGTATATGGATTCGCCGCCACCGAAGAGGCAGGGAAGGTCATTGCTCAGCTGTCCCAGCCGGATCTCGAAGGAGACCAAGCGCTTCCCCTGCAGTACTTCGTAAACAAGCTGTATGTGGCCGTCAGCCGCCCTACGGAGAGGCTGGTCGTCGCCGAGCAGAAAGATATGGTCGAGCGTTTCTGGACATTCCAATCCGAGGGCGAGAACCTGAGGGCCATCAAAGCCGGGTTACGACGCTGGGACGAGGAGTGGCAGCCTAACGTCCGGCTACCGTTCACGGATAACGCCTTCCTCTTCTCCGAAGGCGCAGCCGTCGACCCTTCGCAAGAAGCTGAGCAGCTCAAATCCCAAGGCATGGCGAATCGATCGCCGTTCGTCCTACGTCAGGCAGCCAAGATGTATCAGGTCGCCGACAAGAGCCAGGAGGTCAGCAAGTGCGTCGCTCTCGCCCTGGAATATGAAGGCAAGTACAAGGAAGCCGCCGAAACTTACTTCGAAGCCGGCGTATTCGCTGAGGCCATGACCCTATATTTCCGGGCCGGACTCTGGGCGCATGCCTCGAAGATCGTCACCAGCTGCAAGAAGGAGCAGAATCTGCAGGGTGGCGTCGAAGACCGTCTGGCTCAGCTGGCCAATGGCATCCAGACCAAGGCTGCCCCAGCCTTGGACAAGGCAGGGGCATCCCTCAAGGTGATCCAGGATCATCCTGCCCTGGAAGCGATCATTGCCGACCCAGAGCTGGCGGCATCCTGCCGTGAGGCGTTGGATAAGCTCGCCCAGCACTACACGAGCCTCTCTTCCCCCGACCCGTCGCTTTGGACTGCTTTCGCCCGTCCAATGCTACAGATCAGACCGAAGCTGGGTGTGCTCGCCGAATCAGATTATGTCGCCTTGGCAAAGCTAGCTCACCGTGCGCAGCTTTGGAAGGAGGGTGCCGAGTACTTCGAGAAGGCCAAGCAGCCGCCCTCTCGTGACTATGACGAGTGCAAGGCGAAGAGCGCAAGCTGGCCCGATAACGCTGCGCCGCTCTGTCGACTCAAGCTGTATGACGATGTCACCCGTCCTTACCTCGAGAAGAACAGACCGCCCCTGTCATTCAAGGATTCCGGCGTCGTCGCCTTCGCTTTCGTCCAGGATGAGGATAAGTGCTCCGAAGCGCTCCACATCATCCAGCACAATGACGTCTTTTCGGGAGCCATCCTTCATGTCTTTGGCGGGTATCCGAAGAAGAAGCTCAACGACCGCGTCAGGAAGGCCTTTCTTTCGCGCTACTTCATCCGGCTGGGCCAAGATAAGCAGATCGACACCCTGCTCAACATCCTGAGGGACGTGGACCAGTTCGACGTCAAGACGAAGCTGGAGCCGCATGGGAAGGAATATGCCTTGGAGGCGCATGTTAAGGATTATATCAAGGCTAACGAGAAAGACGTGCGTACGATGTGCGTGCTGGCCCTTGCGCAGATCGCGGATCCGTGGGCAAAGGTCGAATGGGGCGCCACGTCGCCTCATAAGAAAAATCGTTATGTCCAAAACCTGAAGCGCGCCTACCCCGTCGCACGCCTTTCGACGGTCGATCCGTTCGCCCTCGCCCTCGCGTTCGTGTACGAACGCCTGGATGAGAGGTCGGAAGCCTTGGCCGTGCTCGAGAAGATCACCACTGATGGCAAGCTCAACCCTGACCAGCTCAGGCTCGCTTGGCGCCGTTGGGTGAAGATCCATATGAAGTCCTTCCGTGAAGAGACTGCTAAGGGGAATGGTCCCGCCGCGACCAAGGCGCTGACCACGGCCAAGCAGGGCTACTATTCGGCGGATGTCGACGACAAGTCGGAGGAGAATATCCCTGCCGACCCTACTGAGCTGGATAACCGCTGGTACTTTGACAACTTCAAGGACTTTGGGCTCGGCCTGTCGTCTATCCTTGAATCTGCTGCGGAGTTGAAGGGTGGTGCGCCGGCCGGCGCCAAGCCCGAAGAATCCAAGCCCGTTAACATCCCCTCGGTCGTGCAGACTCCGGGGCCTGTCGCCGCATCGGCATACCGCGTCGTCATGCTGGGAGACGTGAAGCTGACCTATGTACCAGGCGCCAAGGTGAACATCGATCACGGCGCACAGCGCGCCGCGTACAAGTTTGACAAGCACAAGGCCGAGTCGGTCGATGACGACTTCCTGTCGCCTGATGGCCTTTCGATCCCCGCGCTCGGCCTCACCATGAAGGACCTCGGAAAGGATGCCGTCCGTATCTGTATCCGCGGTTCCGGCCTTTACGTCGACTTCTTCAAGGACGCTGCAACGGCCGATGCGCAATAAGCGGCCTGTCGATCGTAATTATTCTGCCCGCTTGGCCCCGCCTCCCGATGAATATTTACCGTTGGAGCTTCTTTGGGGCCTTCTAGGGTGATGTCTCTGATGTCTTCTCCCTATACGATTCGTATCTTTGTTCCCGAGGGCGATCCTAACGGCCTCCGCATCATCGAGAACATGAACTGGACGGGCACGGGGGTCGCCTTTCCGCGGGATAAGTGGTCCTCGGCATTGAAGCACGGCGACATCAAGAAGCCGGGAATCTACATCCTCTGGGGCTACGGCAACAGCACCGAGGACCCGCGGCCGCGCGTCTACATCGGAGAAGGCGACTACGTGCCTGACCGCATCGATTCGCACCTTGAGAACAAGGACTTCTGGGGGAACGCCATCGTCTTCACCTCGAACAACCTGAACAAGGCATATATCCGCTACATCGAGAGCATGCTGATCTCCAGGGCGAAGAAGTATAAGCGCTGCATCGTCGAGAACGGCACCGAGCCCAGTAAGCCGCCGATGACGGCCAGTGACTGTGCGGACGCCGATGGGTTCCTTGCCCAGATGCTACGCATCCTGCCTCTCGTCGACCTGAATGTCTTCGAAGAACCCAAGGCTCACGTCGTCGCGAAATCAGAGTCCATCACTCCTGCTTCCGTAGCCGCAGCCTTGTCTATGGCATCACCTGGGCAGGGCCTGACCGGCCCGGAGGACGAAGACCTCGTAATCGTGGTCCCGTGTCGCGAAGACAACTTTAACAAGGTATTCCTTGGCGAACATTGTTGGTATTATGTCAGTATAGCTCCGGGTAAGGTTGGTCAGATTAAATGGTGCGCTGGATATCAGGTCGCCCCGATTTCGGCAGTTACTTTTGTGGCGCCCGTGTCTCGCATCGAACTCTTTGGAGAGCACGGCGAGTATAAGGTGATTTTCGGTCAGCCTGCAACGAGGCTCGATCGTCCTATCCCATTCGGTTCTGCTAAAAAAGGCAGCATCCAAGGTGCGCGATACTCGACAATATCCCGTCTACGGTCAGCCAAGGATCTCGGGGATATGCTTGATTGAAGGCTGATGGACTTCACCCCCGTACAGCGCGAACACGTCGAGAAGGCCTTGGCCGATCTCGATGCCGGAGTGTTGCCCGCAGGGTTCAGGGACTCGACGACGTATGACGTCATCCATCAGGGTCGTCCGTTTCCGCCGAAGCAGCTGATCGCACTGGCGCTCAAGCACGCGACGGGTCGTGTGGTGACCGGGGACGACTTCGGCGGCGGAGAGGGCACGGCCTGTTTCCGTAGACTCCGCGAACTTGGTTTCCTGATCACCGAGAAGTTCGAGGGCCTATCCTCAGCCAAATTATCCAAGCTCGAATACTGGGTCGGCGTCACGGACCGGTCCTGGTTTGAGTTCCATTCGGCTAACCAGTCCGTGGAGGTGAACTTCTGGGCGCCCGGAGGTGAGCGTAGCTTTGGCGCCATCCCCGAGGGTGGCCTCTTCCTGTTCAAGCTGAAGTCCCCGGTGAACAAGGTCGTCGGGGGTGGGTGGTTCCTGAAAAGCACGGTCTTGCCCTTGGAGCTAGCGTGGAAGGTCTATGGAAAAGGCAACGGCGCAGAGTCCCAGGCGATATTCCGCGAGAACATTACCCGCATGCGCGGCAGGATGGGCAAAGAGACCGGCCCAAACGAGACCATTGGCTGCACCTTGCTGACGGATTGTTTCTGGCTTCCAGAGGATCAATGGATCGACCAGCCCGCCGATTGGTCGCCAAACATCGTCCAGGGGAAGTGCTATGAGCCAGGGGAGGGCGAGGGCGCCAAGCTTTGGGCCCAGATTCAGGAACGCCTCAGGGCGCGCCCGATCACTCCTGGAGTCGAGCAGGAGCAGGATCGCTACGGAAAGCCCTACATTGCCAAGCCGCGGCTAGGGCAGTCGGGCTTCAGGGTGGCCGTCATGGATGCCTATGGCCGCCGCTGCGCCGTGACCGAAGAGAAGACACTGCCGGTCCTGGAAGCCGCGCACATCCGGCCTTATGCAGAAGGGGGAGGGCACGAGGTCGGCAACGGCCTGCTGCTGCGCTCGGACTTCCATACCCTATTCGATAAAGGCTATCTGACCATCGACACCGACTACCGCCTCCTTGTCAGCAAGCGCCTCAAGGAAGAGTTCTCCAACGGCCGTCATTACTACGAGCACCATGGCGCCCGGGTCCCCAACCTCCCTGGCCGCACCGATCTACTTCCGTCTAGGCCAGCGATCGAGTGGCGCAATCAGAATTGGGTGGGCTAGCCTCTCGGAATATCAGAGCTGGTCGTACTTGTCGGCGCGGCCTTTGGCTTTCTCGACCGGATATTTGATAGCGTTCTTAGCCAGCTTTTCGCGAACGGCGGAAGGGATATCGATTTTTGCTTCGTGCGCGAGCAGCAGAGCGTAGACAAGAACGTCGGCAAGCTCCTCGCGGATCTTGGCGGAATCGGCGGACTTTGCGTCCTTCCAGAGGAAGCACTCGAGCAGCTCGCTGGCCTCGATCGATAGCCCGGCGGCAAGGTCTTTGGCGTTATGGAACTGCGCCCACTCTCTGGCATCACGGAAGGCTAGGGCTTCTTTCTGGAGAGCGGTGATGTCGGACATAGATTTCTTAAATAGTTTGCGGTTTATATTGGCGATAAGAGTATTTCGGCATGCTGCTTTATCAAGGAACATCCAAGGAGTTCGTAAGCGAGACGACGAAGAACGCCATCGTCGACATGCTCGTCTCCTCGTTCAAGAAGCAGATGGGCTATGGCCCCTCCGAGCCCGAGCGGCGCTCCTGGCAGAACTCCCTGCGAGCAATGGCTTTGGTAGTAAGCGAGTCCGGGCTGAAGAATCATGGAGTAGGGATCGAATACCAACTCCCAGGTTCATCTAAGCGCCTGGACTTCATGATCACAGGTTTGTCCGTAGATAAGAAAAAAGAAGCGGTTATCGTTGAACTTAAGCAGTGGGAAAAGACGGAGCCCGGCGATGGCGACAAGGTTGTTACATTTGTCGGGCAACGCGAACGCGACGTTCTTCACCCTTCTGTACAGGTGGGCAACTACCGGCAGTACCTATCAGATCAGCTCGTTGCACTTCATGAGGGAGAAACAACGATCCGTCTGAGCGCCTGCTCGTACTTGCACAACTACTCGCTCGAAAAAGAAGACCCGCTTTTCGAGGAGAAGTTCAAGGCGGTGGTCGCCAAGAACCCCGTCTTCAGTAAAGACGATGTCGACAAGTTGGTCGAGTATCTGAACGGATTGATCCCTTTGGGTGATGACGGGGCGGTCATCGATGAAGTCGTCCGGAGTAAGGCCAAGCCAAGCAAGAAGCTGCTCGAGGAGATTCACCGAGTCGTCAGAGAGGACTCAAGGTATGTTCTGCTGGACGAGCAGATCGTCGCCTACAATCGAATTGTAGCCGAGGTGAAGCGATCAGCCAAGACGGGTGAGAAGGCCGCAGTCATTATCCGCGGTGGCCCAGGAACCGGGAAGTCGGTCATCGCGCTGAATGTCATGGGTGAGCTTTCGAGGCTCGGAAACAATACGCATTACGTCACTGGATCAAAGGCATTTACTGAAACCATCCGTAAGATTCTCGGCACTAGAGGGGCACAGCAGGTAAAGTATTTTAATAGTTACATGGGATCAGAGTCGGGAGCGATTGATGTCATGGTTTGCGATGAGGCACATAGAATTCGCAAGTCCAGTAATAACAGGTTCACCAAAAAAGATAAGCGGTCGAACAGGAGTCAGTTGGCAGAGCTTTTCGATGCCTCGAAGGTCGCAGTCTTCTTCATTGATGATAGACAAATTGTGCGGCCGGACGAAATTGGCTCTTCTGCGTTGATCGCGGAGTTCGCTAAGGCTCATGGCATTCGCCTGTACGAGTGCGATTTAACGGCACAGTTCAGATGCAACGGATCTGACGCCTTCATTAATTGGGTTAATCACACCCTGGCCATTGAAGTGACCGCTAATCCTTTCTGGGAGGCTTCGAATCCATACGAGTTTAAGATTTTCGGTAGCCCCGAGGAACTTGAGAGAGCAATTCACGCGAAGGTCGAAGAGAAGGCTACGGCTCGCATGTCGGCAGGGTTTTGCTGGAAATGGTCTGACCCTGATTCGTCCGGCAATCTATTGGACGATGTAGTAATAGGAGACTGGAAGCGCCCTTGGGACGCCAAACCCGACGCTGGAAAGTTAGCCAAGGGCATCCCGACGGCATCTCTGTGGGCGCATGATCCTAATGGCATCGGCCAGGTTGGATGTGTTTATACCGCCCAAGGTTTCGAATTCGATTATATCGGCGTTATCGTTGGGAGGGACCTCGTTTACCGTTCTGACCAAGGCTGGGTCGGCATAAAAGAGGAATCCTGCGACTCCATGGTCAAGCGCTCCAAGGATAAGTTCGTCGATCTTGTTAAAAACACCTACCGAGTCCTGCTTACCCGCGGCATGAAGGGTTGCTATGTCTACTTCATGGACGAAGAAACCCGTAAGTTCTTCGAATCAAGAATTACTAAGTAACAACAGCTTCCCTTCGCCATGATTCCCATCCCTGCCGGGTGCGCCCGCTTCCTTTGCTACGGATGGATCATCACGGGCGTCTGCTTCGTGCTGGGCCTGAACAGGGGCGGCGAAGACCTATCCGGCGCCGGCCTGATGGCCATCGGCCTCGGGGTCCTCGGCCTTTACGTCACCCGTCCGCGTAAGGACTGATCAATCGATACAGTAAGGGGTCAGACCGCTTCTGAGCGATACTTGTCAGAAGCGGTCTGACCCCTTACGGTACCCTTGTCCTATGTCGCTTCGTCTGATGATTGCTTGGTTCCTG